>Ga0256405_10000226_pt1 | contig 190993 bp, 148 predicted proteins | sample RumenRJG_02DNA_FD_189096 | JGI IMG/M metagenome (GOLD analysis project Ga0256405, IMG submission 189096) | Bovine rumen microbial communities from Lethbridge, Alberta, Canada - RJG_02 | ecosystem: Host-associated > Mammals > Digestive system > Stomach > Rumen | place: Canada: Alberta... | reverse complement strand
CAAGACTTTGCAGTCTTAGGATCTCACGGTAATTGGTCATAGTAATGACCTCCTTTTGTTGAATTCACGCGTTTTGCGTGTAACAACATTTTACCGTGAAACAGAAAGTTATTCAATCTTACCGACGGCACTGTTCACTTCAAGCGACAAAAGTGTTCATCTCTGCCGACGGCACTGTTCATCTTGTGCGGCTTAACTGTTCATTTTGAAGCGACATATTCAATGCAGGCTTACGGTCCGACTATCGCCAGCGCTGCCGAGGACAAACTATACATAAGCGAAGTATATCTCAGCTACGGCAAGGACGACGATTCCGCAAAGAAGTGGCTCGAAGATAACGGCTATACCGTGCTCGACCAGAACCTCAACGAAGGCGCAGCAGTCGGCGCACTTATCGCGTTCTTTATCGTCCGCAAAAAGAAAGACGATAACGCGGCATAGTGTTTCAGCATCGCCCCAAAAACAAATTAAAAATTAAAAAAGGCTCTTTGCTTACCGCAAAATTACGCGAATAAGCAGGGAGCCTTTGCTGTTCATCTCCGACCCGCATAAATACTTGACTTTTGTAATGCTAAGTTGTATAATCAAATTGAAATATAAAGTTAACAACCTGGACAAATTTTGTATACAATAGAAATGGGGGAGAATAATGAGAAGAAACCTTTTCAAGCGACTGACAGCTGGCGCACTTGCGCTTTTGATGCTGGGAACTGCTCTGCCGTCGGGCAGCGATTTCACGGGCTTGTTCAGCGGCACGGACATTGTGGCGAGTGCAGAAGCTGCCGAGTATACGCTTGTCTACAATGCAGGCGGCGGAAGCGGAACGATGAAAGCTGGGACTGTATCGGAAGACCAGTGGTATGAATTCCCGAAATGTACTTTTACTGCGCCTGAGGGCAAGATATTCAGCCACTGGAGCGTAAGCGGAGCAGACGGGATATATTATCCTGGCGGTACGCTGAGAATAGCTTCCAACTGTGCTATTGACGGTGTTATAACCGTGACGGCGCACTGGCAGGACTACAAATGCGGCGACAATGCTTATTGGTCGTTCGATGAGAATACAGGCAAGCTCACCATAAGCGGCACGGGAGCGATGTATGATTATCAATATGTTCAATGGTACCTTCCGTCAACAGCTCCTTGGTCTCAATATTTTGCCTCAATTAAATCGGTCGAGATATCAGAGGGCATAACAAAAATCGGAGAATATGCATTTTTCTATTGTATAGAACTGACTGACGTAACTATACCCGCGAGTGTCACAGATATCGGGTTTGCAGCTTTTTATTCTTCCGGACCTAGTAAACCTACTTTTGCACAAGGCAGTAAGCTTGAGACAGTTGAAGCATATGCTTTTACTCATTCTTATTTAACAGAGATATCTTTGCCAGAAGGGCTTAAAACTATTGAAGATTCAGCATTTTATGATAATGTGAATCTAAAAACCGTAACTATACCGAGCTCAGTCACAAATATTGGGGATAGCGTGTTCGATTTGAGTAACAAAATAGATATCGTTTATTGTTATGCAGACCCTGCAAAGCTCTCGATTGGTAGTACTACAAATAGCTTTAAAGATAACAAGGGAACAAGGTTCGTAGTTCTTGAGCAGTATTTAGAAAAATATCTGTCCAAGTTCGGCAAAATGAACGTGACATTTGCGTCTATAAAAAAGTGCGGTGACAACGCTTACTGGAATTTTGACGCGGAAACAGGCACGCTGACGATAAACGGCACGGGCGAGATGTATGATTATTCAACAGGTGATGAACATAGCCCATGGCATGATAAAAAAGACAGCATAAAGCAAATCGTTATTGAGCAGGGCGTCACGACCGTCGGAGAGAACGCATTTGCGGATTGTGGATCTCTCACCGAAATAACCCTGCCAAGCTCTGTCACCAAGATAGGTGCAGCAGCTTTCAGCGGCTGCAAAGCTCTTAAATCTATCACTATCCCAAGCAGCATAGTTACTTTAAGTGATGCGTTCAAGGGCTGTAATGACCTTGACAGCATTTATCTGGTTTCAGCTGACCCATCTAAATTGACGTGGAAAACTTCCGGTGATGAGTTCAAACCAAATAAAGCAACAAAATGCTACGTTCCCAAAGGCTCGCTTGATGCATATAAAGCAAAGTTTGCAGATAACAATGTCACTTTAGCTGTTGAACCCTGCAAGGTTACCGTGAATAAAAGCGGAAGCGGTTCTGTGATAGTTTCATCTCCGACTGCCCATAAGCCTGCCTGGAAGGAAAATCATTATATGATGCTGGGCAAGAAAGTATCGAACTATAATGAGACAATAGATGCCGTCAATTGCGATACAGTTGAGCTTAGCATAAATCTAACTGTTACAGGCGGTTCGTCATTGCAGCTGTTTGAAAGCGACAGCGAATGGAAAAGAGTTACCGAGCTTGGCAAAGTAACAAGCAGCCCGTTCCAGATAAAAACATCAAAGACGTATAAATATGATGGTCAAAAAACTTCAACTTATTATTTCGTGGCATATGCAAGCGGTCTGTCACGTTCGTATGAGGGCAGATATGCGCTGACGATAAACTGGTCTGAACCTGCGGATACTCTGACCGCCGATGCAGGCAGAGAGGTAATTCTCGACGTAAAACCTGCCGAGCATTTCAAGCTCAAAGGTCTCACGGTAAAGGACGCCGCAGGCAAGACAGTGACCGTTAAAGATGGTAAATTTGTTCTGCCCGATAACGATGTTACAGTTACGGCTGTGTTTGAAGAAATAACCTATACTGTTTCGTTCGTTAACGACGACGGCTCATTGCTGCAAAGCATCAAGGTTCCCGAAGGCGAAATACCAAGCTACACAGGTGCACCACCGACTAAAAAGGCAACAGCGCAGTATACTTACACCTTCAAGGGTTGGGATAAAGTTCTTTCCGCAGTTAAGGGCGACATCACCTACACCGCGATCTATGACAAAGAAGTCAACAAGTACACAGTGACGTTCTACGACGAAGACGGAAAGACTGTGCTGCAAAGCAGTGAGGTGCTTTACGGCGAAACACCAAAGTACACAGGAAAAACACCGACCAAGCCAAGCACAGCCCAGTATGGCTACACGTTCAAGGGCTGGGATAAGAAAATCACCGCCGTGAAAGGCAAAGCAACCTACAAGGCTGTTTACGAAAGCAAGCGTATCGGCGTTGCAGTAAACAGACTCGCAGGCAGAAACAGATTCCTTACGGCTGTCGAAATCTCAAAGGCAGGCTTTGAAACAGCAGACACGGTAGTTCTTGCATTTGGCATGAACTACGCAGACGCTCTCGCAGGCGTTCCCCTGGCAACCAAACTGAATGCGCCTATCCTGCTCACTTACAAGGATACTCTCGACTCCGCAACGCTTGCCGAGTTAGTCCGCCTCAAAGCAAAGAAAGTAATCATTCTCGGCGGCACAGGCGCGATAAATGAAAAAGTCGAGGCAGAGCTTAAACAAAACGGTCTGGAAACTGAGCGCGTAGCAGGAGAGTCACGTTTCGGCACAGCTGCCGCAGTCGCAGAGCAGCTTACCGAGACTCCCGAGGAGATATTCTTTGTTTACGCATTCAACTTTGCAGATGCACTTTCAGCAAGCACAGTTGCCGCTATCAAAGGCGCACCGATAATCTATCTCAGAACAAACGGGGATATCGACGCGGATACAGCCGCATATCTTGAATCGGTCAAGGGCAAGGTCAAGAAAGCATACGTTATCGGCGGCGATGGAGTTATCTCAGACGATATGATGAACAAAGCCGGTGACGCACTCGGAATTACGCCAACAAGGCTCGCAGGCAAAAACAGATACGAGACCTGCGTAGAGGTAAACAAAGCGTTTGATGATATATTTGAGTCAGACGAGTTGTGCATTGCAACGGGAAAAGATTTCCCTGATGCGCTTGCAGGCGGAGTTTTCGCAGCACGCAAGAAAGCACCTCTGCTTCTCGCAGCAGGGCAGATAAGCGAAACACAAAGCGCATTGCTCAAATCCAAAGCCCCGATGACTCTCGATATCTTCGGCGGCATTGGTGCTGTTCCCGACGCAGTCGTAGAACAAATATCAACGGCGTGCATATCGTAGTTCAAATTGTATATTAATATTGTATCAAAACGACCATCGGTGTTTATACCCGATGGTCGTAGCTTTTTCTCGGACTATTCAACCTGTGCATTTTTTGCACAAGCTGACGCACGCTGAAATGCGGGGGATATAGGTCGTGGTTACACGCGCATTTGCGATATATACAAATTGCTAGCTGATTTTACCTATGATTTAATGCAATATGACTGAAAAATCCATTGACAAATATATTAATTTGTGTTAAACTATAAATATTGATAAATATTCTTAAACTATGGCAGGAGATGAAATGATGAAAAAAACCAAAAGGATAATTGCACTGCTCAGTGCAGCGGCAATGCTGCTGTCAACAGCGGGGATAACAGCCTTTGCCCAGCAGGAAAGCAGCGGCAAACAAAAGACAGTTTCTGAAACGGTCGCTGAAATGACCACCGAGCAGAAGCTCGAACAGATGATGATGATAACGCTTCGCCCGTGGATGTATAAGGGCAGCAGCAGCTACACGAAAGTCACAAAGCTCAATGACGCACAAATAAATCTCATACAAGAGCACAACTTCGGCGGCGTATGCCTTTTTGCCGATAATATCCATGATACCGCGCAGACCGTTATGCTCACCAACGAGATACAGCAGGCTGCTCTGACCAGCGAATGCAAAATACCTATGATAATCGCTGCCGACCAGGAGGGCGGTTCTATCTACCGTCTTGCAACGGGTACTCCTACCTGCGGCAATATGGCACTGGGTGCTGCAAACGACCCCGAGCTTGCAAAGCAGAATGCCGCGATAATCGGCAGCGAGCTTAAAGCGGTCGGCATCAATACTGATTTGGCTCCCGTGCTCGATGTCAACAACAACCCGACAAACCCCGTTATCAATATCCGTTCATTCTCGTCAGATGCCGATATAGTCAGCAGTCTTGGCGCAGGATACATAGCAGGGCTTAAAAGTCAGGGCATCATCACGACCAGCAAGCATTTTCCCGGTCACGGTGATACCAATACTGACAGCCATACGGGTCTGCCGCTTATAAACAAGACCTATGACGAGCTTAAAAAGACAGAGCTTGTGCCTTATTCCGTCAACGCACAGAACTCAGATATGATAATGACAGCACATATCCAGTTCCCGAAGATAGAAACAGGCACTTACATCTCAAAGCTCGACGGCAAAACCGTCAGCCTGCCTGCGACCCTTTCAAAGACAATGATAACCGATATCCTCAGAGGCGATTATAAATTTGAAGGCGTCGTCGTGACCGATTCAATGGTAATGGGTGCGATAGCCAATCACTTCGACCCTGTTGATGCCGCTGTTCTTGCGATAAATGCAGGCGTAGATATGATAGTGGAGCCTATGACTATTGCGTGCGACCAGCACATCACTGACCTTGAAAACTATATCAAGGCGATAGCTGCAAAGGTCGCCGACGGCACTATCAAACAGGAAACTATCGACAGCGCTGTAACAAGGATACTCACTTTGAAACAGCAGCGAGGCATTCTTGACTACACCCCTGCCGATGCTGAAAACGCTAAGAAGATAGTTGGCTGTGACGAGCACAGAGAAACAGCTCTTGAGATAGCCGAAAAAGCAGTAACGCTTGTCAAGAATGATAACGACCTGCTGCCGCTGGACCTCGGCGCAAACGGCAAAGTCGCTTACTTCTATCCTTATGATAATGTTGAAAACACAATGGCATTTACCCTTGACAGGCTCAAAAAGGACGGAACAATCTCTGAAAATGTCACCGCCGTATGCAACTGCTATCAGAACCACGCAGCTTCTGAATACGAAGAAACCGTAAAGAACTGTGATGCGGTCATCGTTTCGCTTGAAATGTACCGCGCAGCTAATATCGACCCGAACAATTCGCGCGGCTGGCAGGCGCTGTTCTGCGATGAGCTGATAGAGCTTGCACACAAAAACGGCAAGAAGGTCATCTATATCAGCGCTAATATCCCTTATGATGTCGCACGCTTTACAAAAGCTGATGCCATAGTTGCCGTGTACAATGCAGACGGAATGGACAGCCTTCCTGTCGACGGAAAAGAAAACACAGCATACGGCGTCAACTATCCCGCAGGGCTGATAACCATTTTCGGCGGAAACGACCCAACAGGCAAGCTGCCTGTTGATGCGTATGCCGTTGACGAAAACTCGCAGTACACCGACGAGATTCTGTTCCCGTGCGGTCACGGTTTGAACTATGCGCCGTTTATCCGCGTTTTTGGTCAGAACAGATACAGCACAGCAGCCGAGATAGCAAAGAAAGCATATCCCGACGGCACCGATACAGTTGTGCTTGCAAATGCACAGACATTTGCTGATGCCCTCCCTGGTATCCCGCTTGCAGATAAGCTCGGTGCTCCTGTCCTGCTGACAGAAAAGGATTCTCTCCCAAGAGAAACGACCAATGCCATCGAAAAGCTCGGCGCAAAGAAAGCTGTTATCCTCGGCGGCACAGGCGCAGTCGGCGAGCAGGTCGAAAACACACTCAAAAACAATAACATCACTACCCAGCGTATCGAAGGTGCAACCAGATACGGCACCGCTGCCGAGATAGCAAAGCAGGTCAATGCCGAACCGACAGAGCTGTTCTTTGTATTCGCAGGTGATTATCCCGATGCTTTGTCTGTAAGCTCTGTCGCAGCCCGTAAGAACGCACCGATAATTTACCTTTCAACGAACGGAAAGATAGATGCGGCAACACAGGAATATCTTGCATCTGTCAAAGGCAAGGTCAAGAACGCCTATGTCATCGGCGGCGAGGGAGTCATCTCAAACCCAATGATGCACAATGCTGCCGATGCACTGGGACTTAAAGCCGGCGAAACTATGGTCAGAGTTGCAGGCAATAACAGATATCTCACCAATATCGAGATAAACAATAAATTTGCAGACGTGCTCACAAGCAATTCTATCTGCGTTGCAACGGGCAAGAATTTCCTCGATGCTATGGCAGGCGGAGTTCTCGCAGCACAAAAGGGTATGCCGATACTTCTTGCAGCAGATAAGCTCACCACAGAACAGACCGCATACCTCACCGCAAGTGCAGCTAAAAAGATATTTGTCCTCGGCGGCACAGGCGCAGTCTCCGACGAGCTTGCACAGCAGGCAGCCGATCATATCCACCACAAATCCCTATGATAAAGAAAATACCCTCCGTCTCTATGAACGGAGGGCAACTAAGGTAATATCCCCGCATTTGAAATGCGGATAGTGTTATGATAAGCAAAAAACAGGGCAGCAACCATAAATGCTGTCCTGTTGATTTTTGTGTGCAGATCTACTGTTCCGTGCCGTTTAAACATCTCAGATATTTTTCAGATGATCTTAAAATTTTCAGCTCAGGGAAAAGCAGAACTCCGAAGTCCTGTCCGTGTTCTATCCCAAGTTCGTCAAGATCAAAATCAAAAAGATACTGCTCGTTGAACAGCATGAATAACAGACATTTTCCTTCGCGGGATATGTCTATTGAAATGATGAAAACAGCGTCGCTCATATCGAAAGAATCAGCAGGCTTGAAAAAATCCGTCAGTAACTTTTCGCAATCCTTCATCAGCGATTCTTTCTCTGTCATAAATCTCGCAAAAGCCGCTCTTTGTAAATCATTCGGTTCTTCCGCCTGTGCATTGGTCAAAGCGTAGCAGTCAACCTCCAGTGTCTTTCCGTAAAAACTTAACTCTATCGGTTCGACCTTTCTCCACGAGGGAATATACTTCAGCTTGCCGAATACAGGATCGTCTATTATCTTTCCGTAAATGCTGTTTTTAGATTTCTTCTTTTTCAGAAATGAAAACATTTTTGACCTCACTAACCGAAATAATCATGTTCGCAGCCCTTGAATATTATCCGCGGGCGTATCGAAACAACAAGATAAGCCGCATCGTTGTATTCATCATCTATCTCATTATCTCTGAACGAGATACCGCAGCTGCTGTCCGGGAATATAATAAAGCAGGCGGGTTCAAAACGGCTTGAAATCGGCATATCATCTTCCATTTCAGACGCATATCGCAGTTCGGATTCTATCTTGCTGTTTATCTTTTCAGCATTTTCAGCGTAATAGCTGTATGCTGTTTCCTGATTCTCCAAAGGGTCATCAGCTTTATCATTTTCAAGATAAATTTCCAGACCGATCTCCTTTTCGCTGCCGAAAAGCTGGCAAATGAATGTGCCGACCCACTGGAAACCATTAAAAGTCAGCCTGCCCATTAATGGATGATCGAGAGTTATCTCTTGTTTTTCTTCCGTATTGACCTTGTTCTTTTTAAACAATCCAAACATTTTCATTTACCTCTGTCTGCGCGTCAGGCAAGCTCTTTGCCTTTAAAACCCGCGTTTTATTACATCTTGTATTTTACCATCTGCCGTGGGAATTGTCAAGAATAACACTCTGTCAGAATTGCGTTCCGGCAGGGTGTTGCTTTTCTGTTTGTCAATTAACTGCAGTTTTCAAAACCAACCCCAACGTTCACTTTCGGGCAGGGCATAGTATGCTTTTACATAGTCCAATAAAGAGTATGGATTTAAATGATTTGAACTGAACAGAGTTTTAATATTAGAGCTGACATTTCCGCGATGATCAAAAAAGTATCTGCAGTATATTTTCTTTTCGTCCATCGCATCAGCAAGAATATCATCTGTGTTCATTATGCATTTGTATTTGCTGTTTTCATCGCACTCAAGGAAAGCGATTGGCTCGCCTTTGTATTCAATTCCCCAGATAGTATGCTGCCTTCCTGAATAATCAGGAACATATTGAGCTATCTGCATCAATAATTCCGATAGCCTGTCCCCGCTTTCAAATAAGATATATTCGCTATTAGGAGCTGTGCAATCGTCCCCTAAACAAACACTGTCTCTTTCGGCTTTTATTCTCATATTTTCATCTCCGTATACCGCCGTTGTTTCCAACAGTATATCACAAGCAAATCAAATCGTCAATGCTAAGGAAAGAACTATTATAGAAAAAGCATTGAAATCGGAGATGTGATATAATGAAATCAGAAAGAAACCCAACGGCATATAACAGTCTCTAATTCAACCCTGAAGAAATTTATTCCACCAACAGGATTGATAGAATTACGCTTATATGTTATAATTAAGTAAAGACAATCTTTGTATAATACCTGAGAAGTATCTGCGAAAGATAAATCTTCTGACGGTTGAATCATGTTCTGAAAGTTTTGAGGTTTTACTTATGCCAAATTACAAAATAAAATACATGTTCGACTGGGGCAGCGGCGTCTGCCTCTGGTCGAGCAATGACGAAGCCAAAGATGAGTTCGGCGATTACCCGATAGAACACCTCGAAAAACTGCCTGTCTCTGCCGAACTGCGCAGAGAGCTTGAGCATCTCATAACCGAGCACGATAAAGCTCTTAATTGGGACGACCCGGGCGGCGACCTGCTGTGGAATGAGCGGCAGATAGCAGATTTCAAGCAGCGTGCAGCGCAGGCTTACGAACAATTGGTGCGTGAGCTTGGCAGCGACTTCGAAGTTGAGTTCAAAGAAAACTGGCTGATTTGAATTCTGTGTAAAAGACCCGTGTATCAAAGCAAAACACATACCAGCTAAAATCACACGGAAATCACACAGTAAACTGAACCCCTTGCCACAACAAAACCTCCTATGGTTTCCATTGCCATAGGAGGTCGATTTTTTCTTGTCTGGTTTTGTTACCAAATAAATGCCTGAATAAAATTGAACGGAGGGTCGCAGCTTGTGAGCGGTCCTGTGCCGAGAGGTCCTGTTCCAAAGTTCATAATCATATTTCCTTTCAAAATTGTGTTTATCGGGTAGTTTGTTCGGTCGTTTGTAAGTTCTTTTATTACTTAACTCTTACTTCGAGGTAAGGGTAAAAGAAGTATGGATAATCAAAGCCCATGTTTTTTCTCCTTTCTTAGTATTATTTTTTGTCGTTCGTTACAGGAAAAATATTGAGAGAGGTCCTGTTTCAACGAGAGGTCCCGTGCCGAGCGGTCCTGTTGTAAGCGGTCCTGTGCCGAGTGGTCCTGTTGAAAATGTCATATTAGGTCTCCTTTCTAAGTCTTTGGTTTTTCTTTTGTTTTTGTTTTCTTTTGTTGTACTTAGTATATCATACCGACTACAACAGAAGTACAACAACTTTTTTTATTTTTTTTGTTTTTTTGAGAAGTTTGTTTTTCCTTTTCTCTGACTACAGTATAGCATACACACTACAACAAAAGTACAACACATAAAAACTTTTTTCAAAAAAGCTTTTTCCCGCGATTTTGCGCCTGTTTCGCGGAATAAACAGTCCGACAACGAAAATTTTTCAAAATCTCTTTTCTTTTTGTTCAAGATATGCTATACTATATAAAACGCATAAGGTGGTGATAGGTGTTGAAATTTCTGAAAAGCAAGCTGCCGGGACTGTTGATAATGCTGCTGGCGTGCATAATCTTTATCTGCGTCGCCTGTCTGACGCTAAGAAGTTTTACAAAGAACTTCTTTATGGAAACTCCGTATATGTTCCTCGACGGCAAATACTTGCTTGAGACCGGCGAGTGGAAACCGATAGACAGAGACGAGCCTATCAATGAAACTTTCCATCGTATCAGCTTCAGGGGAACTATCCCTCGGTCGATACTCGATTCCAACAAGCAGATAACGGTCACAGCCAAAAATATATGGATAACAATGTATGCCGAAGACCGCACGACTATCATTGATAACAGATACGATAGCTTTGAGGAACTGGTAGACAACTACTGGCCAAAGGGTATGGAGCGTGCAAGCCCGGATGCACACGAGGAATATAATAACTATGTTAAAACCCTCAAAGAAAAGCATCCCGCCACGCCCGATATGCCCGAAACGCCCGGCTATCTCTGTGTAAATATAGATACCCAGCTGCTCAAAGACATATTTCCCGATGCCGATGTTGAGTATATCATAGAAATAGAAAACCCGTACCAAATGGCGCCCGCGCGCTTCAGCGACGTTTTCAGCGTGACGATAAGCGACGGAAACGGCGTTCACCAGCAGCTTATCGAAAATATGCTGCCAATGCTGATACTCTTTGCAGCGGTGTGTATGTTCGGTGTGTTATTCTTTCCCGTGGCAAGCATAGTTCTCGGCAGGGTGGATTTCAAGTACCTGTCCTTTGGCGCGCTGTGCTTTTTCTGGGGAATATATATGATAATGAACGTCACGGGCAGCTTCCTGAACTACTGGGTGTACGACGCAACAGAGTGCCTGTTTATCGACAAGATGAACGCCAACCTGTTTGCACTCTCGCTGATAGTATATTTCCGTTCAAACCTGACAAAGCCCGTGTCGCGAATGATAAGTGCCGTGCTTGCGATAATTGACACTATCGTTGTTGTGACCGCCGCCGCGCTGCACGTTTTTGCAGCGACCGATATGGTCATCTCGGGCGTCTACATAAACATAGCAATAGGCATAACCGCCATTGTGTTCATTATCCTGCTTTCGGGCGAGGTAAAAAGCTCCCACGATGCCCTGCTTTCAATGATAATGTGGACACCAATGATAATGGCGCTGATAATCGACATATGCAATCAGTTCGCCAGCTTTTCAAGCATTCACTTTTTCACCTACGGTCTTGGAGTAACAATGGGCGCACAGCTTGTACGAAGCCTGTTCGACCTGCGTAAGCAGCGCCTCGAAGCTATCCGCTACCAGCAGGTACAAAAAGAACTCTACGAGGCAAAAGTGCAGGTAATGGTATCGCAGATAAGACCGCACTTTATGTATAACGCCCTTTCGTCAATAGCAATGCTCTGCAAAATAAAACCCGACACCGCCTATGAAGCAACAATAAATTTCTCCGACTATCTGCGAGGCAATATGGACTCTCTCAAACAGACCGCGCCAGTGCCTTTCCGCAAAGAATTGGAGCACCTCGAAAAGTACCTGTATATCGAAAAACTCCGCTTCGGCAAAAAGCTCAACATCGAGTACGATATACAAGCGGACAGCTTTGAAATTCCGCTTCTGTCAGTCCAGCCGCTTGTTGAGAACGCTGTCAAGCACGGCGTCGGTATGAAAGAGGACGGCGGCACAGTGACAATAGCCACCCGCGAAACAGACGAAAACTACGAGATTATAGTCTCCGACGACGGCGTGGGCTTTGACACCAGCGAGGTCAAAAACGACGGGCGCTCCCACGTCGGAATGGAAAACACCAAGCGCCGACTCAAAGATATGTGTAACGCTGATGTTGTGATAACAAGCGTAATCGGCGAGGGCACCACCGCCAGGATAATCATTCCCAAAACCAAGCAAGAAACAGAGTGACACCGCGCATATTCTCTTTGCGGCGGCTAAAAACGCAAAAAAGGCAGCAGCTCCGAGCAATTTCGGAACTGCTGTCTTTCGATTATGAAGATGTGTAAAGAGAAACTTGCTTGTTTTGCCGTGTGCCGCATTATTCAGCAGCTACGAATGTAACGTTGACAGAGCCGCCAAACTTTGTATTGAAAGCGTCAAGTGCGTCGCTCTGAACGTGGCACTTGGTTGCCTTTGCGGACATAAAATCGTCAGGCGCTTTATCTTCCCATGTCAGCTTGCTCGGGTCAGTTACTTTCATATACACGTCTTTGCAGTTTGAACAACCTACGAATGCGTTATCGTCTATCTGAGTTACAGTCGAAGGGATAGTAACAGATGTAAGAGCATCGTTGTATGCGAATGCGCAACGATTGATAGTTGTCACACCCTCAGATATAGTTGCAGATTTAAGAGCACTACATGCGTAAAATGCACACTCGCCGACCTTTGTCACGCTCTTTGGTATAGTTATTTCTGTGAGTGACTTGCAGTAAGCAAAAGTAGAGTCCTCAATAGCCGTCAGCTTGCTGCCCTCTGCAAAGGTAACTGTTTTCAGTGCTTGGCAGTAGTAGAATGCATATTTATCTATCGTTGTCACGCTTGCAGGGATATTTATTTCAGTGAGCTTCTCGTCGCCGTTGAAAGCATCCACGCCTATCTTGGTCACGCTGTCGGGGATAGTTACGGAGGTAATGGACTTGCAGGTGTAGAATGCGCCGCTGCCAATCGAGGTTATGCCGTCTTCTATCACTACATTTTTGATCTTGTCACTGTATTCTTTCCACGGACCTGTGTGTCCGCTGCCGAAATCATACATATCGCCTGTGCCGCTGATAGTCAGCGTGCCGTTGTCGTCAAGCTTCCAGGTAGCGTTTTCGCCGCACTTGTTGTCAATAAACTTAACGTTTAAGGTATCACCAAATTCTCTGTTGTAAGCGTCAAATGTTCCCTGCGGAATGCTGCACTGTGTCTGCTTGCCGGGCATGAAATCGTCGTTGTTGTCTTTCCAGGTCAGCTTGCTCGGGTCGGTGACATCAATATTTATTTGCTTGCAGTTTGTACAGCCGAAGAATGCGTTGTCTTTGATCTCTGTCACGGTTGAAGGGAGGTTCAGATAAGAGATCTCTTTGCACTGGTAAAATGCCTCAAAACCTATTGTAGTTACGCCGTCGGGGACATTTGCACTTGACAGAGCGGTGCAGCAGTCGAATGCATCTGAGCCTATCGTTGTCACGCTGTTTGCAATGTATGCCATGGTCAGATGTGTGCAGTAAGCAAAAGCGTAGCTGCCAACGTTGGTAATGCCGTCTTCTATTTCAACAGAGATGATGTTTGATCTTAATTTGTTCCAGGGCTGCATATCGTCGTTTGTAAAATCAGTCATCGCACCGGTGCCGCTGATAGTCAGCTTGCCGTTGGCGTCCAGCGTCCAGGTAGCATCTTCGCCGCAGCTTCCGCTTTCAACGGTATCTGCGCTTGCGGAAAAACTCGTGCCGCCTAACAATTCGTTTTCGGTTCTGTTGCTTGCGGGCATTACCAGAATCGTGCCTATCATTGTTATTGCGATAGCGCTGGCTGCTATTTTCTTAAAGTGTCTTGTCTGTGTGAGCTTAGGTGTTTTCATATTGTTTGTCCTTTCTTTTTTCAGATTTTTGTTGGTTTTTCTGACGTTTCCGTTCTTTCTGACCATAGTATATCACACCGACTACAACAAAAGTACAACAGTTTTTTTGAAAAAAGAAAAAATATACCCACGGTTTACTTGAAATTATCACAAACATATGTTATACTGTAGAAAACATTACGAAAGGAGTTGCCTGAAATGAACAGGTCTGCTATTTTTACAAGTCTGTATAGTGAGCTTCATCTGGGTCTCGTTCTCGAAAGCGAAGAGGCTCTTGTTGTGCTGCGTACAGACGATAGTGGACAAACGTTCAGGTGACGCTTTTTGTGTTCATCTTTTTAACGAGTGGCACCGTCTGCACGACAGCAGGCGGTGTATTTTTATGCCCAAAAGGCTGAACACAAAGAAAGGAGATGTTAAAAATGCCGATAATAGATATGAAAGCAACAGGCGTGAACATCAAAACTATGATAAAACAGAACGGTTTCAAAATAGCTGATGTTCAGGCAAGGTGCGGCTTCAATACCCCGCAGGCTATCTTCAAATGGATGCGCGGTGACGCCGTGCCGACTATCGACAATATGATTATCCTGGCTGATATGTTCGGCGTGCCGATAGATAAAATAATAATCGTCACTCGTGTCTGAGCGGCGATATATGGGCAAGTATGCGCAGCTGGTGAACGCAGCAGACTGTAAATCTGTCACCCTTGCGGTAAACATCGCAGGTTCGATTCCTGCCTTGCCCACCAATACGGTCGCATCGTTCAACAGGAAGGACCGGAGGTTAATGCGTGACTCCGATGTGGGTTCGAATCCCGCTGCGATTATTTAAAATGGCGGATTCGTCTAAATGGTCAGGACACAAGACCTTCAATCTTGTAATGTGGGTTCAAGTCCCATATCCGTTATATTTGTTGACTGTGGTCTAATGGCAAGACGTCAGATTGTGGCTCTGACAATAGGAGTTCGATTCTCTTCAGTCAACCTTGTGGTCACGTAAGCCTAACAGGAAAGGCAGCTGTTTGCTAGGCAGCGAGTAATCGCATCGTGCGGTGTCTGAGTTCAAATCTCAGCGTGACCGTTAAAAAGTCAGCTTGAAAAAAGTATATGCCTGTGGTATAATGATCAAAACCAGATAGACGAGGTGAGATATAATGATAACTGATTGCTATGATGAAACTGAACCGATAACAAATTGCGAGAGCTTTTACGGTAAGCAGAAACATATCGTTGATACATGCCTTATCATCTTTTCGCAGCAGCTGCATAATTATCTGCTCGACAATTATGAGTGTAAACAGATAGGTGTTATTGGTGCCTGTAACGGAAATGTACCCATATATGCTCTTGAATACAAGGACGAGAATATTGCGTTTTATCTTTCGGGTTTAGGCTCAGCTGTCGCATCGGGTATGTGTTATGAAGCTCACTGGGTGGTGGGGGCATCGACATTTGTTATGTTTGGCTCCTGCGGAAGTCTTGATAATGACAAGACAAATGGCAGGTTCATAATCCCGACCGAAAGTTATAGAGGCGAGGGTGCTTCATACTATTATGCACCGCCTGACGATTACATAAAGATAAAGAACTGTGACAAGCTAGCAGACCTGTTTGAAAAGCGTGGTATCCCATATATAAAGGGCAGGGTGTGGACTACGGATTCTATGCTGCGTGAGACAAAGGGACTTGTCGCCAGGCGTAAGGACGAGGGTTGTATAGCCGTTGAAATGGAGCTTGCAGGAGTGCAGGCAGTGTGCGACTTTTTTAAATTTCAGCTTTATAATTTCCTCGAAGCAGGTGATGTCCTTGCAGAAAGCGGCTATGAGACCGAAGGATTGAATGAAGCTAATCACGGCATCGGAAAACTGATGATAGCTCTTGATATAGCATCGGAAATAAACAAACAAGCCTGAAAGCATTATGCTCTCAGGCTTTTTATGTTTTATTCTTTCACGGCTGCTATCATAAATCTGTGGATACTTCCGCTGACACAGCCGTCCTTTTCGACCATTTCCTGTGCCGCTAAAAGTCTGTCAAAATTGTTCTCAACAGAAAAATCGGTGAACTCCCAGGGTATCACGCGGGCAAACCACACAAGCGCACCCGTGTCAAAAAATCTGATAGGACGGAAGCACTCGCCGCTTTGCTCAATGGTAAATCCCTGCCGCGTGAACTTTTCAAGCTCAGCCGCCAGACAGTGACCCTCAAATGGATTCTTTCTGTCAGGGCAAAGCAGCTCTGCAAGCTCGCGGTCATTGTCTCCGCCCACCTGCTGAGTTATAAAAACTCCGCCCTTTTTCAGCACGCGCCATAAGTCCCGCACATCATAGCTTCCATGGCGGTTTATCACTATGTCAAAGCTCTCGTCACCAAACGGCAGCGCCATGCCCTCCTGCCAGTAGTGAAAATCTATCCCCAGCGGTGTAAGCGTCTTTTGGCAAAGCTCAACGTTCGGCGGGTATCCTTCCGTCGCCGCCGTCATACCGTGCGGGTGCCCCAGCGAAAGCAGGAACTCTCCGCCGCCCGTGTCAATGTCGAGAATTCTCATCTCGGGAGTGAGCCGTTCAAGTATCAGCTGACGATAATCCCAGTCAAGGTCATCATCGGAAGAATCAAATCTCCCGTCAAGATATGAAAAATCCCAGCCGTGTATGTGCGCAGCCTGCTCCTCGGCAAGCCACATCTTCTTTAATTCGTTTATGTCCATTTTTTACTGCTCCTTTGTAAATAGTGTTTTTCACATTGATAACGGTGCAGCAAGGGAACATTTCTTACTCGGTGAGCCGTTCCCGTCATCACTGCACCGAGCACTTAATTCGTTTCATCATCTTGTTCTCCTTTATGATTTTTTGCTTGATAGTATTATAACCGACGAGCGAGCTTTCGTCAACCCTTGCCCTTGACCGTTGCCCGCGTATGTGATATAATTCTACCAGCACATATCGTGCTGACCAGATGACAAAGATAAAAACGCAACGTGTACCCTTTGGTATGCCAGAGCCGGTAGGTAGCCCGGCCGTCCTGTGAAAACAGGGTAAGTAACCTGCCCTCCGGGTTGTCCGTTCTTTGTCCATAGCATTTTTTCAGGAGGGAAAGATATGGACGAGACGAATGGTATGCTGACAGTGTTTTTTGACGAGCCTTTTTGGGTGGGAGTTTTTGAACGCACGGAAAACGGGCAGCTCTCGGCGGCAAAAGTCACCTTTGGCGCAGAGCCTAAGGACAGCGAGGTGCTGGAATTTGCACTCAGGCATTACTACGAACTCAGGTTCAGTCCGGCTGTCGTGACAAAAACAAAAAAGACTGCCGACAACCCCAAGCGCCGCCAGCGTGATGCCCATAAGCAGACCGTAAGCGCAGGCATCGGGACGAAGTCGCAGCAGGCGTTGAAACTGATGCAGGAGCAGAACAAGACCGAACGCAAACAGCTCACAAAGCAGCAGCGCGAGGCTGAAAAGCAGCGTCAGTTTGAACTCAGACAGCAAAAACGCAGGGAGAAGCATAAAGGACATTGATTCTTCCGCAAAAATATCCTCACAGTTTCGCGGCTGTGAGGATACATTTTAATATGGGAAAAATGAAAACCGGCGGGATTGTTTTCGTGTTCACGTTCCTGCTTTCCGCCTGCAATAAGAAACACGAAGATCCCACTTGTTAAATAAAGTATAAATCAATAGCTCCGCAGACTTTACCTCTGCGGAGTTTTTTGCGCCCTGCGCAGACTTGTGCTTTAGATTTGGTCATATCGAACAAACCACAGCGCAAACATTTATGTATATCGCCAATTAAAAACATAAAACCTTGTTGTACTTCTGTTGTAGTCAGTGTGTTATACTGTGATCAAAGAAAAGCAAAAGACCGAAAACCTCGGTCAGGATCAAAAAAGTAAAAGATGTGTTGTACTTTTGTTGTAGTCGGTATGATATACTAAGTACAACAAAAGAAAACAACAACAAAAGACACTTTTAAGGAGGACACAAAATGAAAACTACAAACACAACCAAGAAGCTCTCACCCATAAGCAGAGTAAAAAGAACCTTCACCGTTATGCTCGCCGGCATTATGATGGCTACAACAGCAGCAGGTATCGCATCTTCATCACTGATGAACGCAAATGCGATAGATGTGAACTCTGTTACATCTATGAATACAAATGCTGCCGTAACAAACATCAAAGCCGACCAGTACAACGGTCACGATATAATCAGCAACGTCTACCAGAGAGACGGCTTCACTATTGATTTCAAATATTCCGACGGTTTCTTTGAGACAGATCCTAAGGAGTACAACCCACATATCGCAACAATGTCCTGCAATCTCGCAAACGCATCAACAACAGTTGAAAACGGCACCGATTTTTCACAGGGACCCAAGACAATAAAGGATCTGCTTACCCTTATGGGATTTGAAGACCTCTACGCAAGCCCCGCTTACACACAGGAGCCTACACCTGACACAGTTGCCTGCGCTATCGGCAGCAAGAATGTTAAGACCGGGCAGGGCACAAAGAAGGTAGTTTCCATAACTGTAAGAAGTGCCAACTACGAAAAGGAATGGGCATCAAACGTTACTATCGGCACTAAGGGCGAGGCAGAGGGCTTTGCCAAGGCTGCTGACGAGGTAACAAAGGAAGTTAACCAGTATCTAGAGGATAACGGTCTGACCAAAGATGCAGAAGACGGAAACGTAGTATTCTGGCTCTCAGGCTTCTCAAGAGGCGGCGCAACAGCAAACCTCACAGCAAAGAGACTTATCGACCAGTTTGAAAACGGCAAGGTCTATGCATACACCATCGAAGCTCCTCAGGGCGGCATGGCATCTGAAGAAAGAGGCGACCGTGACTACACAGTTATCCACAATATTGTCTGCAAGGACGATCCCGTTCCTTTCGTTGCACCTACCGATTGGGGCTTCAAGAGATACGGCGTTGACCACTTCATATACAACAGCGATTGCTGGGACAGCGACCATCTGCAAAAGAGCGTTTTTGTAAACAACGTTGCTGACAACGACGGTAACGTAAGCGTTACAGATGCAAGAATAGATCTGCTTAAAAAGGAGCTTGACAAGGTCGCAGGCGACAGAGCTAAGGATTACTATCCTGTAACATCACTGAACAAGAAAGCACTGAAGTTCGATTTTTCAATAGGCTGGGATTGGGGTCCGACGATTGATTGGTCGCTGGGTATAGAGAATGACGGCACCACTACTCCTAGGGACGTTATAAATAAGTTTATCATGAATCTGGGAACAAATATCTCCAGAGAGAAGTATGTAAACGACGGTCTGCAGGACGGCGCAAGACGCATCATGACATTCCTCAACACACAGGGCGTGAGCATCGACGATGTAGTAGACGCATTCAATCTCAAAGATACCCTGCTGGGCGTAGCAAAAAACATGTTCTTGGATTATATTAAAGATTATGCTTTACAGATCCTTGAGCATCCTTGGAGCATACCCGCTTGGCTCCCACCTGCTCCCGATATTGATTATCTCATCAATGCACTCAAAGAATCACTCAACGACAACCAGAAGATGCACGATATTTTCAAAAACTATGACGGCGGCGTAAGCCAGGCGATCGATGACCTGCTGAACTTTGCCGCACAGGGACTCAAAGGCTTTAACAGCATCGACGAAATACTCACATTCGCATACTCGATAAGTGATATCTATAAGAACCACGCTACACTCCAGTCTATCTGCTGGCTCAGAACTTTTGACGATTGGTATGTAGCACAGTAATAAATCGGTTCATAACAACTAAACAATCAACAAAACAAAGCGTTCGTATCAAACTGCGAACGCTTTTTGCTGTCTGCGGCAGGCAGACAAAACATTATACCAAACCGCAGGTTCAACAACAAGCGCAGTAATATTTTAGATACATTTATGGTTGAACTCTGCGGCGTAAAATGGTATAATAATACCAATGAACCTACCTTGCCGAAAGGCGGGAAAATGAAAACACGATATGCTTGAACAGGAGGATAAATATATGAGTGAGATAAGATGTCCAAAGTGCGGTCAGGTGTTCACCGTCAACGAAGATGATTACGCAGCTATACTTAACCAGGTGCGTACACATGAGCTTGAAGAGGAAGTCAGCAGCCGTGTTAAAGCCGTTAAGGAGTCTGTCAGCAAGGACGCGGAGCTTAATCTGCATAAAGCGATGTCCGAAAAGGATAAAGAGATATCATCGCTGACTGAAAAGCTGAATAACCTGAAAGCCTCAGCAAATGCTGCGTTAGCCCAGAAGCTTGCAGAGGTGAAAGAGGATAAAGATAAGCAGATCTCCGAGCTGAAGCTTAAGGTCCAAAGCCTTGAAGATGATGCGAAAAACGTGCAGGACAAATTTGAATATGTGAAAACGAATGCTTTGAATGAGCAGAAAAATGCTTATGAGAACAAGCTTTATGAAGCAAACAAGATAATAAGCAAACAACAGAATGAAATAGATAAAATGGCTCTGCAGAAAGAGCTTGATATCAATAACGCAGTTGCCGTCGTAGAAAAACAGCGTGACGAGCAAAAGTCCGCATACGAAACTAAGATAGGCGAGCTTAATACCTCGCTGGAATATTATAAGGACCTCAAAACTAAGATGTCCACCAAGATGATAGGCGAGACCCTCGAACAGCACTGCGAGCAGTCGTTCGATATGTACCTGCGCCCTGCACTGCCGAGAAACATCTATTTTGAAAAGGACAACGACGATTCCTCAGGCTCAAAGGGCGACTACATCTACCGAGAATCAGACGAAAACGGTAATGAGATAATATCCATAATGTTTGAGATGAAAAACGAAATGGATTCTACCGAGAAAAAGCACAAGAACTCTGACTTTTTTGCCAAGCTTGACAAGGACAGAAAAACAAAGAAGTGTGAGTACGCCGTGCTTGTATCAATGCTCGAGGCAGACAGTGACAGGTATAATCAGGGCATCGTCGATGTGTCCTACCAGTATGAAAAGATGTATGTTATCCGTCCGCAGTTTTTTATCCCTATGTTGACAATTCTGCGAAACACGGCAATGAACTCGCTGGAGTATAAGCAGGAGCTTGCCAATGTCAAAAATCAAGAGATAGATATCACCAATTTCGAGGATAAGATAAATGCGTTCAAGGACGGCTTTTCTAAGAATTACGACCTCGCAAGCAGACAGTTCAATACCGCTATCGAGGAGATAGATAAAACTATCGATCATCTCAACAAAGTCAAGGAAAACCTCACTAAGTCGCTCAACAATCTGCGCCTTGCAAACGATAAGGCTCAGAAACAGCTGACTATCAAATCGCTCACAAAGGATAACCCCACAATGAGCCAGATGTTCGAAGACCTTAATCAGACCGATGACGTCAGCGTATAGTTATTGGCAGCCCGATACCTCACACGAATAAACCGATAATAACACCACGAACCGAGGTGCACTATGGAAAAGAACAGACTTGAAGCCCTCATCGTCGTCGCAGTGGTCTCTTGCTGGTGGATAATCCCCGAGAAAAAGAAAAGTTAACATCATATCAAAAAAACAGCTCCAGGGTTTTGCTCCTGAAGCTGTCTTTTTATTCTGTTCACTTTGTATCCGCCTTTTCCGCAGCCTGCTTGCCGCCGCCCATTTTCCTGAAAACCGCCGCAAGTATCGCGCCCGAAATGTTGTGCCATACGGAAAAAATCGCGCCCGGCACAGCCGCCATCGACATATCGGGAAACGCGCTGCCCGCAAGGGAAGTCGCAAGTCCCGAGTTCTGCATGCCAATCTCCACCGAAACAGCTTTCTTTCGCTTTGCGTCGAACCTGAAAAGCAAACCGATAAGATAGCCAAACAGATAGCCCAGCAGGTTGTGAAGTATCACCACCGCGAAAATCACCGCGCCCGTCGAAAGAATCTTTTGCGAGTTGTTCGATACAACGATAGCAACGATTATGCAGATAGCCGCCACCGAAACCAGCGGCAGCGCGTCCTTTGCCTTTTCGGTGTATTTGCCGAACAGCTTGTTTATCAAAAGTCCCAGAGCTATCGGCACAAGCACCACCTGCACGATGGAAAGGAACATCGCCCACACGTCAACGTTCACCGATGTCTGCAAAAACAAATAGGTCAGCGCAGGCGTCAGAAGCGGCGCCAGCAGCGTGTTAACACTCGTCATTCCAACAGACAGCGCCACGTCTCCGCCCGAAAGATAGGTTATAACGTTGCTGCTCGTTCCGCCGGGGCAGGTGCCCACCAGCACAACTCCCACAAGCAGCTCGTTGCCAAGTCCGAACAGCTTGCCCAGCCCGAACGCCAGCAGCGGCATTATCAGAAACTGCGCCGCGCAGCCGATGATTATGTCCTTAGGCCGCGAGAACACCACCGCAAAATCCGCAGGCTTCATCGTCAGTCCCATTCCGAACATCACGACCATCAGCAGATAGTTCACCGAGCCGCTGGGTATCCACAAGCAGCTTTTCGGCAAAAACAGTGCCAGCGCCGCCACCGCGAGAACTATCACCGCCATAAACCGTGAAATGAATTTGCTAACCGCCTTCATACGCGCAACACCGCCTTGAAAAAGTTTTATTCCTACTCAGATTTTACCACATCGCCGCCGTCAAGTCAATAGAATCACCGCCGCATAAGCCCGACAGCTTTTTGGAACGTGCAAAATCCGCCTCGGTATTTATGCAGTTTCACTATTGAAAATAGCTGAAATTGGTGGTACAATATATGCAACCGATATCATATCGACAAGGAGTGGTGACAGCATGAATATTTCCGAGTTTGCAAAAATCGCAGGCGTGTCAAAATCCGCCGTCAGCAGATACTTCAACAACGGCTATCTCAGCGAGGATAAGCGCAGAAAAATAGAGCAAGCCGCCGAAAAAACGGGATACGTGCCAAGCTACAACGCAAGGACGGTACGCACCAAAGTCACAAAGCTGGTGGGCGTTATCCTGCCCAAACTGTCCAGCGAAAGCATTTCCCGCGTCACCGAGGGCATCAGCGAAGTGCTTGGCAAGGAGGGCTTTGAGCTGCTGCTCATCAACACCGCCAACGACTACAACCGCGAAATAAGCTCGCTGGAGCTGCTGCGGCAAAAGCGCGTCGACGGCGTGATTCTGCTTGCCAGCGTGTTCACAGACCTTCACCGCAGCGTGCTCTCAAAAATGCGTATCCCCGTCGTCATCGTGGGACAGCAGTTCAAAGGCTTCAACTGCGTCTGCCATAACGATTTCGGCGCAGCTTACGCAATGACCAGCCTTATGCTTGAAAAGGGCGCAAAGCACCCCGCTTTCCTCGGCGCAAACCCCGATGATAAGGCGGCTGGACAGGACAGGCGCTCAGGCTTTGAAAAAGCGCTGTCCGACCACGGCATAACCCCCGACAAAAGCCTCGTTGAAATCGCCAAATTCAATATGGATTCGGGCTACGAAAAGGCAAAGCTGCTCTTTTCGCATAACCCCAAGCCCGACTGCGTTTTCTGCGCAACGGACAACATCGCCGCAGGCGTTATCCTCTATTGCCACGAAAACGGCATAAAGATCCCCGAGGACGTTATGATAGGCGGCATCGGCGATTCCCGAATGGGAAAGGTGCTGCTCACGCCGCTTTCCTCTGTGCACCTGCATTACAAAACCGCAGGAATGTGGGGCGCAAAAATGCTGCTGTCCGAGCTGAAAGAGCAGGGCGACGTGCACCGCATACTCCAGCTTGAATACGACATCGTCGAGAGGGAATCCACAAACCGAAAAATATGAAACTGTGTGAAACTTCCTGAATAGTTCGTTAAAGTTCTATCTATCCGTCAATAGACTTTTGATTTGCACCGTGTTATAATGTAACTATCGAGTGAAACCGATATCAGTTTTCAATGAACGGTATGAACATCAGAAATCAGAAGGAGGAGTCGGTATGGATTACAAACAGTGCGCGTCTGAAATACTTGATGCTATCGGCGGCAGGGAAAACCTCGCAAGTGCGGCTCATTGCGCAACAAGGCTCAGACTTGTAATTGCAGATAACGACAAGGTCAAAAAGGAAACTCTCGAAAACATCGACGGCGTAAAGGGCGTTTTTGAGGCTGCGGGACAGCTTCAGATAATCATAGGAACAGGCACGGTCAATAAGGTTTATGACCAGTTCATAGACCTCGCAGGCGTTGAGGCTGCGTCAAAGGACGACGTCAAAGCGGCTGCGGCAGCGAAAGCCCCCTGGTATAAGCGGGCCATCAAAACGCTGGGCGACATCTTCGTTCCGATAATCCCAGCCATTGTTGCCACAGGTCTGCTGTGCGGACTGCTCGGCGGTCTGTCAAGAGCCTTCCCCAGCATCAGCGACCACTACATCTATAATATTCTTGACCTGCTTTCAAATACAGCGCTGACATTCCTGCCGATACTTATCGCAGTAAGCGCGGCAAAGATTTTCGGCGCGAACATCTACCTCGGCGCAGTCGTGGGTATGCTTATGATTCACCCCAGCCTCGTCAATGCGTGGAACATCGCAGGCGGCGCAGAAACCAAGACCCTGTGGTCGTGGTTCGGTCTGTGGGATATCCAGAATACAGGCTATCAGGGGCACGTTATCCCCGTGGTCATCGCAGTCCTCGTGCTTTCCGTCATTGAAAAGTGGCTGCATAAGCACGTCCACGAAATGTTTGACCTGTTTGTAACGCCGCTGGTAAGCGTGCTCATCACAGGCTTTTTGACGCTGACCGTCATCGGTCCTGTTTTCTCCCAGGCTGAAAGCTGGGTGCTCGACGGCGCAAAGTGGCTCATCACAATTCCTCTCGGCATAGGCTCGTTCCTTATGGGCGCAGCTTACGCACCGACCGTAGTTGCAGGCGTTCACCATATGTATAACGCCATCGAGCTTTCAATGCTCGCTGATAACGGGCAGAATATCTGGATGCCTATTGCAACAGCAGCCAACGTCGCACAGGGCGCAGCTGCCCTTGCAGTCGGCATCAAGTCAAGAAACAAGAAGATAAAGTCAATGGCTCTGCCCTCATCGCTCTCCGCATTTATGGGAATCACCGAGCCTGCTATCTTCGGTGTAAACGTTCGCTTTGTAAAGCCTCTTATCGCTGGTATGATAGGCGGCGCGTGCGGCGCAGCAGTTGCATCTCTGATGAACGTCTACGCAACAGCAAACGGCGTAACAGGCTTGTTCGGCTTCCTCATCACGACCGAGAGCTTCCTCGGCTATCTGCTCACATTTGCAGTCGCAGCAGGCGTTGCATTTATCGCTTCGTGGCTGATGTATAAAGACCCCGTTACCGAGGGCGCAAAGGCTGAAACAAAGCCTGAAGCGGCTGTAAAAACAGCTCCCGCAGAGCAGGACATCACAACAGGCAAGAGCTTTGACGACGCAGCAGTTTATTCTCCGCTCAAAGGCGAAGTCGTTCTTATGCAGGACGTTCCCGACGAAACGTTCGCAGCCGAAGTTCTCGGCAAGGGCGCAGCTGTCGAGCCGAGCGAGGGCAAGGTCGTTGCACCAGCCGACGCAACGGTGGAAACGCTGTTTGACACTCACCACGCTATCGGACTTACTCTTGACAACGGTATGGAAATGCTTATCCACGTCGGAATAAATACCGTCGAGCTGGGCGGCGAGGGCTATGAAGCCCACGTTGCAGAGGGCGACAAGGTCAAAAGAGGTCAGACGCTTATAACCTTTGATAAAGCGCTCATTCAGAGCAAGGGCTATAAGACCGTCACCCCTGTTATCATCACAAACGCAGACGATTATGACGAGATAAACACCGCAGCATCGGGCAGCATTGACCTGCTTGACAAGCTGCTCGAAACGAAAAAGGGCTGATTGATTTGAAAAATGACTTCAGACAAAAACTGCACCTTGAGCCGCAGAAAGGCTGGCTCAATGACCCCAACGGACTTTGCTTTTTCAAAGGCGAGTACCACGTCTATTTCCAGTATGCACCCGACCGTCCCGACGGCGGCGGTCGCAAGTGCTGGGGGCATTTCAAAAGCAAGGATATGCTCAATTGGCAGTTCACAGGCATAGTTCTTTTTCCCGACACTCCCGACGATAAGGACGGAGTGTATTCGGGTTGTGGGCTGGTCAAGGGCGACAAGCTGTACCTGTTCTATACAGGCAACGTGAAGCAGGACGGCGACCACGACTACACCACCAGCGGCAGAGGCGCAAATGTCATTCTCGTCACAACTGACGACGGGCAGAATATGAGCGAAAAGAAAGTGCTGCTGCGCAACAGCGACTATCCCGATTACTGTTCCTGCCATGTCCGCGACCCGAAAGTCTGGGAGGAGGACGGGCGTTACCGTATGGTGCTCGGCGCAAGAACTCTCGACGATAAAGGCTGCGTGCTTTTCTATACCTCTGACGATTTGGAACACTGGGAGTTTGAAGAAGAAATGCGCACCGCTGACCTCGGCTATATGTGGGAGTGCCCCGACTTTTTCCGCTTCGGCGAAAACGAGTACCTCAGCATCTCTCCCCAGGGCGTTGCCGCGGAAAAATACAAATTCCAGAACGTTTACAGCTCGGGCTATCTTGCAATGCAAAAAGGAACATATACCGAGTGGGACAACGGCTTTGATTTCTATGCGCCCCAGAGCTTTGAAGCGCCAGGCGGCAGACGGCTGTTCTATGGCTGGATGGGCATAGGCGACATTCCATATTTCAACCTGACCACAGGGCAGGGCTGGCAGCATTGCCTCACCCTCCCGTGTGAACTTTCCGCCCGCGAGGACGGTGTGCTTCTCCGCCAGCCCGCAAAGGAGCTTGAACAGCTGCGCAGAGATTCTTTCGACATCACCGACGGTAAATCCTGCGACACCGAGCTGCCCTTTGAGCTTGTCGGCGCGGCGGACAAGGCTTTTTCCGTCGTGCTTGCAGGCGTGTTCTCGCTGGTGTATTATAACGGCGAAGCTATGCTGCGCTTTATGGGCAGCGCAGGCTGCGGCAGAACGGCAAGATTCGCAAAGCTCGCAAGCTGCCGCGATATCCGTCTGATAGCGGATAAGTCCTCCTGCGAAGTTTTCCTCAACGGCGGCGAAATCGTCTTTTCAACCAGAATGTATCCTGCCGACACAAATGTCAAACTCATAACCGAGGGCATCACAGGCAGCCTATATAAACTTGATGGGATAGAGGTGAAGACCGATGGGTAATGTTCTTGCAGCGATTGGCGAAGCGCTTATCGACTTTATTCCCGACCGCAGCGGCTGCGAATTTGACGAGGTAACAGCCTTCGCGCCAAAGGTGGGCGGCGCCCCCGCAAATGTCTGCGCAGCTTTTTCAAAGCTGGGCGGGCGCTCACGGCTGCTTACACAGCTGGGCGACGACCCTTTCGGGCACAGGATAATGCACAGGCTTGAAAGCGTGGGCGTCGAGACCGACTGCATCTGTCTGACCGACAAGGCTAACACAGCCCTCGCCTTTGTGTCTCTTGCTGAAAACGGCGACCGCACCTTTTCATTCTACCGCAAGCCCTCCGCAGATATGCTTTACAGCGCAGACAGCGTGAAAGAGGAATACTTTGCTGACGTTTTCTGCCTGCATTTCTGCAGCGTGTCGATAGGCGATTTCCCCATGAAAGACGCCCACAAAAAAGCGATAGAAATTATGCGGCGCAAAGGCGGCATCGTCAGCTTTGACCCTAATCTTCGCTTCAACCTCTGGGACAGCAGGGAAGCGCTCAAAGCCGCTGTCCGCGAGTTCATACCGCACAGCGACATCGTAAAGCTGTCAGAGGACGAGCTGGAATTCATCACAGGCTTTGATACTCCCGAGGGCGGCGCAAAGTGGCTGTTTGATCAGGGCGTGCAATTGATGCTCTACACCCTCGGCAGCAAGGGCGCCTATGCCTTTACAAAAAATATAATGGCGTTCTCGCCAGCATATAATGTCCGCGCAGTCGATACCACAGGCGCAGGCGACGGCTTCACAGGGGCGTTCCTGTATAAGCTCAACGAGCTTGGCGCGCAGAAAACCACCCTAAGTTCGCTGTCAATGGAAACGCTCGTGGAGTGCCTCGATTTTTCCAACAGGTTCTGCGCAGTGAGTGTCACTAAAAAAGGAGCTATCGCATCTTATCCCGACGCCGAGGAGATGCGCAGCATCAAACTTTAAACCGAAAGGAAGGAATGCTTAATGAAAACATTTGATTACACAATCAAGGACGCTATCGGTATCCACGCAAGACCCGCAGGCAATCTTGTCAAGCTCATCAAGGGCTTTTCAAGCACCGTAACTATCGAAAAAGCGGGCAAACCGCCCATCAACGGCTCTGCACTTATGAAACTTATGGGGCTTGGCGTAAAGTGCGGCGAGACGGTCAAGTTCACCGTCGAGGGCGACGACGAGGACGCAGCAGCAGCGGCTATCGAGGAGTTTATGAAAGCCAATCTCTGATGAAAAACTAAGAAAGGTCGGGTGACGGATATGACCGTATTTAAAGGAAAGGGAGTTTACGCAGCGGTAGCCATAGGCAAGGTGTCTGTGTTCAAAAGACAGGCGGCAGCAGTCCGCCGTGAAAAAATCCAGGACACCGCAAAGGAGCTTGAGCGTGTCGAAAAAGCCAAGGCGCTTGCTATCGAGCAGCTTTCCGCAATTCACGAAAAAGCTCTCAAAGAGGTCGGCGAGACCAACGCCGAGATTTTCGAGATTCATATAATGATGCTCGAAGACGATGACTATAACGACTCGATAAAGAGCATCATCGAAACTCAGCAGGTCAATGCCGAGTACGCCGTTGCCGTCACCTCTGACAATTTTGCAGATATGTTTGCCTCAATGGAGGACGCCTATATGCAGGCGCGCGCAGCAGATGTAAAGGACATCTCAAACCGCCTTATCGCCTGCCTTAATGGCAGCGGCGCAGCAGACGTTTCCTCTGACGAAATGATGATAGTCTGTGCCGACGACCTCGCTCCCAGCGAAACAGTGTCGCTCGACAAGGACAAGGTGCTTGCATTCGTCACAGCCTTCGGCTCGTCAAATTCCCACACCGCCATACTCGCAAGAAATATGAATATCCCCGCAGTTATCGGCGTGGGTGAGGAGTTTCTCTCTGCCATAACCGACGGAGATATGATGATAGTCGACGGTCATACGGGCGAGGTTTTCGTTTCACCCGACGAGCAGACCATAGAGAAACTCAAAGCCAAGCAGGCAGAAGACACCCGCAAAAAGCAGCTTTTGCAGCAGCTTAAAGGCAAGGAAAACGTCACCCTCGACGGCACGAAAATAAAGATTTTTGCAAACATCGGCGGCGTGAGCAGCATCGGTTCAGTGCTCGCCAATGACGCAGGCGGAATAGGTCTTTTCCGCAGCGAGTTCCTCTACCTCGAAAGCGAGGACTATCCCACCGAGGAGCAGCAGTTTGCCGCCTACAAAAAAGTGCTTGAAAGCATGGCAGGCAAGCAGGTCATTATCCGCACCCTCGACATAGGCGCAGATAAGCAGATAGACTATTTCAAGCTGGATAAAGAGGACAACCCCGCGCTTGGTTTCCGAGCTATAAGAATATGCCTGACCCGCCCCGAGATTTTCCGCACACAGCTGCGCGCACTTTACAGAGCCTCTGTCTACGGCGATCTGGGAATAATGTTCCCGATGATAACCAGCGTCTCCGAGGTCGAAAAATGCAAGGCAATGTGCGACGAGGTCAGAGCAGAGCTTAAATCCGAGGGCATACCCATCAACGAGAACACGCAGATAGGCATTATGATAGAGACCCCTGCTGCCGCGCTGGTAAGCGACAAGCTTGCACCGCTGGTGAACTTTTTCAGCATCGGCACCAACGACCTCACGCAGTATACCCTCGCGTGTGACAGGCAGAACGCAAAGCTCGAAGCCTTTGTCGACACGCACCACGAGGCGATTTTGAGGCTGATAGAAATGTCCGCCAAGAACGCCCATGAGCACGGCGCGTGGATAGGTATATGCGGCGAGCTTGCCGCAGACACATCTCTTACCGAAACGTTTCTGCGAATGGGCATCGACGAGCTGTCCGTGTCCCCGCCGTTCGTGCTGCCCCTGCGTGAACGTGTCCGCACAATCGACCTGAAATAAACACCGCAGTTTTAAAAATTTATTGACAAAACTTCAAAAGGGAAGCAGGCTTTTCAGCTTGTTTCCCTTTTTGCCTGCACAAGCAATTATTTCCTTGACATCACGCCTGTTTTATGCTATCATCATAAAAAATCAATGGGGAGGGTCATTATGGGGAAAATCAAAACAAAATTGGTATCATTAGTCACAGCCTTTATGCTGGTATTCACGCTCGTCTCGCTGATACCGCAGACATCGCTGAAAGCGAGCGCTGCCACTCAGTACAATCTCTGGCTGTACGAAACGCAGGTCACCAGTCAGAACGCATCTGATATCCTCGGCGACGGCTCGGCAAGCTACGATGCGGGCAGCAAGACGCTGACGTTCAAAAAGGACATCAAGGGCGAAGGCACTATCCTACAAAACCAGATCAAGGGTCTGACTATAAAGACGACCAAGGCACTTACCCTTGAAAGTAAAAATGCTGCCGGTTTCGGACTCGCTAAAGATGCGACTATCCAAACGAACGGAAAGCTGACGCTCAAAGTCGCCACCTACTTTCTTGGTATATACTGCTCCTCGAAGGACACCAACAAGCCCGTTATCACCATAATTAATTCGGATCTCGAGACTAACTATATAGATGGGCACAATAATGATTCGACACTCAATATTATCAACTCAAATATCAAGGTCGTTGGCGGTATGATAACCGGCTTCAACAAGGGCATACATCTCACCAACTGCTTTGTGAAAAAGCCTGAAAAAGTGGAGATATACTACGGTGAGATCTACACCAACAGAACAGCAAATTTAAGAGCGACAAATGTCGAGATCTGCAGAAGCAGGCTCGCAGGCAAAAACAGATATGACACTGCCGCTGTAATCTCAAAGGCGACCTATGACAAGACATCAAACGTTGTCCTCGCAAGCGGCAAAAGCTATGCAGACGCACTCGCAGGCGTTCCGCTGGCAAACAAACTCAATGCGCCTATCCTGCTCACCGACCCGACAAAGCTGTCTGCTGAAACGCTCACAGAAATAAAAAGGCTCGGCGCAAAGAACGTAACTATCCTCGGCGGCTATGGCGCAGTCAGCAAGAACGTTGAAACAACGCTTGTTTCCAACGGCTGTAAAGTCAGCAGAATACAGGGCAGCACTCGCTTCGGCACAGCAGCTGCAGTTGCAGATAAAATTGATCCCGCACCCACCACGCTGTTTTTCGTCTACGGAAATGACTACGCAGATGCGCTTTCCGTAAGCCCTGTTGCCTCGGCAACGAACTCTCCGATAATCTATCTGAACAAGGACGGCAATATGCACTCCGAAACTGCCGCATACCTTGCCGCACTCAAAAAGAAAGGCTGCGTGAGAACGGCTTACGTCATCGGCGGCGAGGGAGTTATCTCAAAACCTATGATGCAAAAGGCAGCCGATGCCCTCGGTCTTGTCAACGGCAAGCAGATAACGAGAACAGCAGGCGCCAACAGATACGAGACCTGTATGAACGTCAACGCAAAGTTCTTTTCCTCTGTTTCAAACAGTATGATATGCGTCGCAACAGGACTCGATTTCCCTGATGCGCTTGCTGGCGGCGTATTTGCAGCAAAGCACGCCACGATGCTTTTCCTTGTCAGCGGCAAAGCATCAGCCGTTCTTTCAAACGACCAGAAAGACTTCCTCGAAGACAAATCGCCCAACGGCATGGCAATTTTCGGCGGCACAGGCGCAGTCAGCGACAAGACTGTCAGCGACATCAACGCCGAAATCAAAAGATAAACACAAAAACAGCAGCTCATTTTTGAACTGCTGTTTTTTTATATCTGTGGTGGTGTATCATTACTTTCTTTTGATTCCCCAGAAAAGATTGAAAACTTCAAGTTTCATAAGCGTTTCTCCTTTCGTTTTGTGCTTTGTCCTTTACTGTGATTACAGTATATCACACCGACTACAACAAAATCACAACACGCGAAAAGATTTTTTCAAAGCTCTTTTCAAAATCGCTCAGTCCCGTAAGCGAGACAGCCGCCGCTTGCTTTTTCACCAAAGCTGTGCTATACTTGAAAAAAACAAGAGCAAACAAAACGGAGGTCTGAAAATGAACGTACTGCTTTTTCTCGCCAAGGGCTTTGAAACAATGGAGGCAAGCGTGTTTGTCGACGTAATGGGCTGGGCAGGCATAGATGTCACCACCTGCGCCCTGCAAAAAAACGTTTCAAGCACCTTCGGCGTCTCGGTAAACGCTGATGTCCTGCTTGACGACGTCTGCCCGGACGACTACGACGCCCTCGCCATACCCGGCGGCTTCGAGGAGTACGGCTTTTACGAGGACGCCTTTTCGCCAAAGACAGTCAGACTGATAAATGATTTCAATGCGCAGGGCAAAATGATTGCCACCATCTGCGTCGCAGCCCTCGCCCTCGGCAACTGCGGTCTGCTCAAAGGCAAGCGCGCCACCACCTACCACCTAGGCGACGGTCGCAGACAGCGCCAGCTCGCCCGGTACGGCGCAGTCGTCGTAAACGAGCCTGTCGTAAGAACGGACAACCTCGTCACATCATATTGCCCGCAAACAGGACCTGCTGTCGCATTCACGCTCCTCGAGGAGCTTGTCGGCACCGAAAAAATGCAGCAGACAAAGACCGCAATGGGCTTCTGAGCACAAAAATCTCAAAGCGTTCGTATGAAAATACGAGCGCTTTTTTGCTGCAAAAAAAGAGCCGACAAACGCCGACTCTTTCTGTGTGTGATATTGCCCTATCTCAGCTTCTGCTCCGCCTCGTAAATAAGCTCGCCGAGTATGCGGATAAGATGGTCTGCCTCAACAGGCTTGTTCAGATGCGCGTTCATTCCCGCCTGCAAAGACAGCTGAACGTCCTCGTCAAAAGCGTTCGCAGTCAGCGCGATTATCGGGATTCGCTTAGCGTCCTCCCTGTCCATCGCACGAATGGTTCTCGCCGCCTCCAGACCGTCCATCTGCGGCATACGCACGTCCATAAGTATCGCCGAATAAATGCCCGACGTGCTTTTCTCAAACAGCTCCACAGCCAGCTTTCCGTTCTCCGCGTGGTCGACCTTGATGTTCTCCATTTCCAGCATGTCCATCATTATCTCCGCGTTTATCTGAACGTCCTCCGCCAGCAGAATTCGCCTGCCTTCGAGCCGCGCCTTCTTGTTTTCAATGAATATAGCCATGTTGCTGCGGTGCGCAATGCGTTCAAGGTTTTCAATTATGCTCGCCGCGTAAAGAGGCTTTTCAATGCAGTCCTGCACACCAACAGCGCGCGCTTGCTCGCGAATGTCCTCCCAGCTGTACGCCGTCATCGCAACCACGATGCTCTCCTTGTCATACAGCTTTAAAATCTCGATAGACGTCTCCATACCGTTCATTCCCGGCATGTTCCAGTCCATAAGCACAATGTTGTAAGGCTGCTTGCGCGCGTGCTGAACTTCCATTTTCCGCAGCGCCTCCGCACCGCTTGAACACGTCTCCGCCCTTATGCCCGCGTCTTCAAGCACCATCTGCGCGTGCTGCGCCTCAATGGGATTGTCGTCAACAATGAGTATAAACAGCGAGTTCGGGTCAAGCTCGCCTACGTGCCCGTTTTCTTTTTTGTTGCCCTTGTGCAGCGTAACTATAACGGTAAACACCGTGCCAACGCCCTTTTCCGACTCGACCTCAATGCTGCCGTTCATCAGCTCAACTATTTTCTTTGATATCGCAAGCCCCAGCCCTCTGCTGCCGAACTTCGACCTGCCCGCGCCGTCGTCCTGCGAGAACTCGTCAAATATCTTCGGAATATTTTCCTTGTCAATGCCGACGCCCGTGTCCTTTATGCAGAATTTCAGCACCGCCTGATTGTCATACTCCGCCGTCTTTTCCGCCGTCAGCGTGATGCTGCCCGACTCCTCGGCCGTCCTCAGCGCATTGGTCAGAATGTTCACCAGCACCTCTTTGAGCTTCACATCATCACCGATGTAATGGTCGTCAAGCTCGCCGTTCACGCGGCATTCGTAACCGATACCCTTGTCAGCGCACTGCGCCGCAAACTGCGAATTTATCTGTTCAAGCACAGTGCCCAGCGAAAATTCGCTCTTGTGCAGAAACTCTCTGCCCGACTCTATGCGGCTCATATCCAAAACGTTGTTTATTATCGTCAGCAGATGATGTGCACTGTCGCCGATCTTTTCAAGATAATCCCTCGTGCTGCCGTCAAGCGCCTTGTTTTTCAGCGCAAGCGTGTCAAGCCCGATTATCGCGTTTATCGGCGTGCGTATCTCGTGACTCATTCCCGTCAGGAATGTCGTCTTTGAACGTTTTGCCGCCTCCGCCGAGGACAGCGCGTCAGAAAGCGCCTCGTTCTGTGCCATCGCCTCGCGCATCTCCGCGTCAACGTCCATAAACCCGATAATAATGAACTGCTCGTCGTTCTCCATTCGCGAGATCTTCATGCTGACGTACACAGGCTTGCCGCGCACCAGCCGCCTGTAAGTCATAACGAACGTGTCCTTGTGCGCCAGCGCCTTCATCAGCCTCTTGCGGTTCATCGCCGCCAGGAAAGCCTCCTTGTCATTGGGACAAACACTCTCGCTCAGCTCCACCTTGCAGTCGCTGAAAAAGTGCCATCCGCGCCGAACCTCTTCAAGCGCACCGCTCTCCTCGCACTTTCGGTACTCGGTGAACTCCTCCGTGTCCGTGTTGACATAGAACATCTCCGTGTAATCGCGTGCCAGCGTCTGCGCAATGTGGTTGTACATAAGTCCCGTGTTCACAGCACTTTCGTACGCTTCCTTCGTCATCGCCTGTTCGTGCTGAATGCTCACCAGGTCAGTTACGTCCTGGCACATTCCCAGCACGCACGCCCTGCCCATAACGTCTTTGTATTTTATCTTCGTGGTCTGCAACTGCCTCGGATTGCCGTTCGCGTCAAGCACGTCCTCGTAGAAAATGTACGGCTTGCTCAGCGAAAGAGCTATCTTGTCAGCCTCCACAAAATGTGCCGCCGTCTGCGCATCAAATATCTGCGCGTCTGTAAGACCAATTACGCTTTCAGGGCTGTCCTTGTGCGCGTAGTCCGCAAACGCCTGATTGCAGGCAAGATATTTTCCCGTCTGCGCGTCCTTTGTGAACGTCATTCCCGGCATATTTTCAAGCACCGCATACAGCCTGTCTTTAAGCTCCTTGACCTTTCCGGCCTCCTGCAGCTCTCTTTCGTATTCTTCCTTTTCATCGTTTGCCACAAAAGCGTGCAGCAGGCAGGTGCCCAGCATATACGCGATAGAATAAAGCGGCAGATACGGGAACCACAGCTGAACGAAAAGGCACAGCGCCATAATAAGTCCGAACGACGCAAGTATGCGGAAACGCTTGTTTTTTTCCGAACGGAAACCCGTGCGGAACATCGACGTCAGCGCGTGGAACGATATGACAAGCAGAAACAGTATCTGGAACACCAGCACAGCATATCTCAAGGGCAGTGCCTTGTAAACGCTCTTGCTGTCCACCTCGAACAGCACAGGCGTAAAGATGTTCGCAATGTTCAGGCAAACTATCACCGCCGCCGCAATGCGTCCCGAATACACCAGCGCCCGCCCGAATTTGCTCTTTTCGTTCAGATAAGCCACCGTGTATTCCGCCCAGAACGACAAGCCCACAGCCATCGCCATAAAGTAGACCGTCGTGTCCACAAACAGCGCCGTGGACAGTTTTTTGTATTCAAGAAATCCCCACAGAACGTCTGTTACATAATACGCCAGCACAGCGAACAGAAACCGCCTGTAAACTATCCACGCAGGCTTGTCATAAACCTGCGACTTGTGCAGAACGTCCCAGTTCACTATAAGCAGTACCAGCATCGCCAGCACACCGATCGCAGAATAATACATACCTTAACCTCTTTGCTTCTTTTTTTCTTTCAGTTCACTCTTGTTTTCATACATCTTCTGGTCTGCGCGTTCATAGACCTGCGAGACCTTTGTGTCGTGCTCGTAGCGCGCCATCCCCATCGCAATAACGATACCGCCGTTTGCAACAGCGTCCTCGTTGTGCGCGTTGATAAGCTCTGTCAGCTCGTCAATGCGAGTATAATCATCGCCCTGCGAAAGTACCGCAAATTCATCTCCGCCCACGCGGAAAACAGGGCTTCGCTTGAACGTCGTACAGATTATCCTGCACGCATCTCTGATAAACTGGTCGCCCGCCTTGTGACCTTCTGTGTCGTTGACTTTTTTCAGGTCGTTTACGTCAAGTATAGTTATCGCAAAATCAGGCGTGCGGTTCATCTCTATCTGTGCGTTGAGTCTTTCCTCGTAAACGCGGTAAGCGTTCCTGTTCTTAACGCCCGTGAGCGCGTCAATGTTAGCCTCTATCCTTGCCTGTGCAAGTCGTCTGCCGTATTCTTCTTCCTGACGCACCTGCGCATCAATGTCGTTGATACCGACAACAAGTCTCTCTCCGCCCTGCTCCTCAACGATAGCCGCCTTGAGCTGAACATACCTCGGCTCGTCGCCCATCATAAGACGGTAGCTCAGCGTGAAGATGCCGTTTTTCTCGACTTCCTCCAGCGCGTTTTCCATTGTCAGCGCAGTAAATACCCTGTTCTGATCCTCCTGATAAACAAGGCTTATCGACCTCTCTCTCAGATCCGAGAAGAAATTCTCTCCCTCTGACGGCATCGAGAAAGCGTCAAAACCTGCGGTCGAGCTGTATTCGCGGTAACGTCCCGTCTGCGGAACAACAATGTATATGCACAGATAATAGCCCGAAAGCGCACTTATCCTCGTGTACGCAGTCTGTTCTTCAAGCATTCTCTGCGCAGCCTGACGGTGCTTCATCTGCTCGTCAATGTCCGTTATGCTCATTATGATAAACCGCTCATCGTCCTGCATACGCGTAACCTTCATGCTCACGTAAACAGGCTCCTTCGGCGTCATCATACGGTATGTCATCATAAACGTGTTGTTCTGGTCAAGAGCAGCCACCAGCGTCTTTCTGTCCATAGACCTGATAACGTCCTCTCTGTCCTCTGGGTAAACATTCCGCTCAGCCGCGTCCTGTCCCTCCTCAAAGAAATGCCAGCCGCGCCTTACCTCCGAAAGACTTCCGTCTTTGTTGTCTGAACTGTACTGTATGAATTCCTCCGTGTTCAGATCAACATAGAAAAGATACTGGAAACCGTGCGCCAGCGCCTGTGCGATGTGCGCAAAGATGATTCCGTCGTCACGCGCCTTTTCGTAGGATTCTTTTGTCGAAGCCTTGTCTCTGAAAACGCGGAAGCTGTTTGAAACGTCCTGGAAAATTCCCAGCACGCAAAGCCGCCCGTTCGCGTCAGTGTACTTCTGCTTTGTTATCCTGACCTTCATCAGATTGCCGAAAGCGTCTTTCAGCTCGTCGTGAAGTATCAGCGGCTCGTCCATCGTCAGAGCCATCTGGTCGTCTTCCTCAAAATGCTTTGCCTTTTCCGCGTCAAAAATGTCCGCAGGCGTAAGCCCGACTATCTCCGACGGGTCTTTCCTGTTCGCAAAATCTGCAAACGCCTGATTGCAGGCAAGATATTTTCCTGTCTCTGCGTCTTTGGTCAGATAAAGCCCGGGCATATTGTCAAGCAGTGAGCTTACCGTCTGCTGCAGATCTGCTATCTGTTCGGCTTCCTCCAGCATGTGCTTCTGCCTGCTTGCAAGTCTCTCCGCCCTCAGCTTTGAGATAAGCAAAAACAGTATGAACGTAAAGAAAACTACCAGCACCGCAACAACTATCAGCCAGTGGTTTTTCAGAAACTGCATGAACGACACTTTCTGGTCAGAGTACATATACGAAGCCAGCGCAGAATCCATCTCTGACGTGCTGTTTGAAAGCACCGTCTTGTTCAGCACAGCATAAAGCTCCCTGTCCGCCTTTTTCACCGCAAACGAAAGCGACAAAGTTTCGCCCGTCGGCACAGTGAACAGCTCGTTCTTTTTCAGCGTGTCCTCCTCCGACGGTATGCGGTAGTTGCTGACAAGCACGCAGTCCGCATCGCCCTTTGCAACTGCGTCATAGCACGCCTGCAATCCGTTGAAAGACTTTCTCTCCGCCTTCGGATAATACTGCATAATAAACGAATCAACGTTTATCATGTTTGCGTTCACCGCAAAAGTCAGCTTGCTGTCTGCCGAAAGGTCCTGCCTGTCAGATGTGCGCATTATCGCGTTCATCTCTGTTTTCATCGCAGGGTCAGTGAGCATAACACCGCGCTTGTCCGCGTCATAAGTGCTCATAAATACAGGGAAAACGCAGTCCACCTCTCCCGCCGTCAGCGCGTCGAGCGCGTCCTCCACCGTGTCGTAAGGCACCGTCTTGAATTTCAGATTTGAGCTGTTGAGGTTGTTCTGCGCGTGCGCAAGATAATCCTTCAGCGCACCCGTCAGCTCCTCCGTCTCCTCGTCTGTCCCGCAGAAAGGCAGATAACCCTTCCTGTATCCTATCTTTATCTCGCCGTGCTCTTTGAGCCAGTCGTCCTGCTGTGCCGTGAGCAAAGCCTTGGTCTTGTTGTTGTAGATTCTCTCTTTTGAGATCTTCTCGTTGAAATACGGGTCCTCGTCCTGTATCTCCGCCATCGCCATATTAAGCTCTTTGATAAGGTCAGGTCTGTTCTTGTTGACCGCATAGTAATAATCCGAGCCGCCTATCCTGCTCACAGGTATAACGTCCTTTGTGAAATCAAACGTGAACACCGTCGCAAGACCGTCTATCTCGCCCTTTATCAGCATCTCCATCGACTCATCCTCCGAGCATGTCAGCGGAACTATCTTCGGGGATACCTCGTTCTTTTTTGTCCAGTCTTTCAGGAAAGTCTCCTGGATGCTGTCCTTGTTGACACCTATCTTCTTTCCGTTGAAAGACGACAGGTTTTCGGAAGTTATCTCTCTGTTGTCAGCGTCGATGTAAATGTAGTAAGCCTCTGTGCCCATCGCCAGATCCGAGAAATACATATACTGCTCACGCTCAGGCTTGTACGAAACATCGCTGAGCAGGTCTATCTCGCCGTCTTTGAGCTTCTGCAAAAGGTTCGGCCAGCTGTCTTCAACATACTCGTAAGTCCAGCCCGTGTAAGCCGATATCTTCTGATGATATTCATAGTCAACACCGCAGCGCCTGCCGAACTGGTCATAATAGCAGAACGACGAATCGAACCAGCCGACACGCACGACCTTATTTTCCTGCTGCGCCGCCGCTGCCAGAGGAAGCAGCAAAGTGGCAATAATGGCTGCCAGCAGGAGAGTTGCTATCATTCGTTTTATCTTCTTGGTTGATCTCAATTCCGTCAGCCTCCTGTTAAAACCGTTAATTCTCCGTCTTGTCCGATCCCGAGATCAGACGTGCCATTGTCTCATACATCTTTTCAGGCTCAATAGGCTTGAAAAGGTGTGCGTTCATTCCCGCCGCAAGCGAGCGTTCTATGTCATCATCAAAAACATTCGCCGTCATAGCAATTATCGGTATAGTTTTAGCATCATCGCGGTCAAGTCCGCGTATCATCTGCGCCGCAGTAAGTCCGTCCATTTCGGGCATACGCACGTCCATAAGTATCGCGTCGTAGTACCCCTGTGCACTTTCGGTGAACATATCGACCGCCCGCTTTCCGTTGCACGCGTGCTCCGACTCTATGTCCTCCAAATCTAAAAGGTCAGCAAGTATCTCCGCGTTCTGCTCAACGTCCTCCGCCATAAGCACCCTGCGCCCCGCAAGTATCTCCGATACACTGCTGTCCGTAAGCGCCTCCTGCTTCTCGTCGTCCGCACTTTTCTCCGAAAAGCCCAGACTCACCGTCACCGTGAAAACAGAGCCAACGCCCTTTTCGCTCTCAACCTGAATCTCGCCGTTCATCATCTCAACGAAATTCTTTGTGATAGCCATTCCAAGTCCGCTTCCGCCGTACTTGTCGTTGGCAAGCGCATCTTCCTGCGAGAATCTGTCGAATATCTTCGGGATATATTCCTTATCCATTCCGATACCCGTGTCCTTCATCGTGAACCTCAGTGTGCACATTCCCTCAGCCTGTCCGAGCGGCGTAACCGTCAGCGTCACACTGCCGCCCTGCTCCGTGAACTTCACAGCATTTCCGAGAATGTTTATTATCACCTGTTTGAGCTTCATATCATCGCCGACGTAATAATCGTTCACGTCACCGACAATACTGCAATCATAGTGCAAACCCTTTTCCTGACACTGTCCGCTGATGATTATGTTTATCTGCCCGAGGAACTCTCTGAACGAGAACTCTTCGTTTTTCAGCACCATTCGTCCCGACTCAATTCTGCTCATGTCGAGAATGTCGTTTATAAGCCCGAGCAGATGGTCAGCGCTCGCGCCGATCTTTTCGAGATGCTCTCTCGTTTTCGGCGGCAGGTCGGGGTCACGCAAAGCAATGCTGTCAAGACCGATGATAGCGTTCATCGGCGTTCTTATCTCGTGGCTCATGTTGTTGAGAAAGCTCGTCTTTGCACGGCTGCTTTCCTCCGCCAGCGCCTTTTCGACCTCTATCTGCTTTTCGCGTCTCTGCATTATCGTGTATATCCGCAAAAGAATGATAAGCGAGAAACAGATAAGTCCTATCTGCACCATGCTCGAAGCTTTCAGCGAGTCGCCCACGCTGTCCAGTTCCTCCTGCAATTGTTTCTCACCCGCCGAATCGTCCTGCGAAACATAAGTGCTCTTTATCTGTTCCTCCGAGCGCTTGAGCGCGCTGTCCGTCGTCTGCCGCATCCATACGCTCGACGTGAAAATGATAAGTCCCAGCAAAACTATCCACGCAAGAATCGAATGTCCCATCTTTCTCTCCGTGTCTCTGTGCAGGAAAATACGGAAATACAGGAATCCGAGTATGCTCCATATCGTCAGAATCAGATACGACTCCATCGAAAGCGTGCTTATCGACAAAAGGTTAGGGATAAGAAATTCCAGCGCAAACAGCACCGATATAACCATTCCCGCCAAGCCGAACAGTGCGTTTTTCGTGTTCTTGTCCTGCCGCGCCAGCTTGAACGCCGATGCCGAAGCCAGCGCATACGCAATAGTCGCGCCCACAGTCGTAACGTCAACTATCCAGCTGATAGCCGTCCGTCCGAAAAAGGGCAGCACCAGCGATACGCCGAGTATGCACAGTATCGCGTTTTTCGGAACCTGTCCCGAGGTCTTTGAGCCGAACCATTTCGGGAAAAGCCCGTCGTCCGAAAGCGAGCATAACAAACGGCTCAAAGCAATGTAGTTTCCGATAAGTCCCGTGAAAATAGCTCCCAGCGCCGCGATTCCGAGTATCACCGAGCCTGTGCCGCCAAGCGCCGTGTGCGCCGCAAAGAACGTCGGCTGTGAAGCCTCACCCGAGTATTTATCAAGATTTTCAATGTATTCTGTCCATGAGCTGCACCCGTCAGGCAGTGCCTTGACCGCCAGCAGCGATAAAAGTATGTATGCTATCGCCGCCGTGATAAGCGCGATAAGCATTATTCTAAACGACTTTTTCAGCGAGAACTTTGCCTCGCCTGCCGAGTGTGTGATTGATTCAAATCCCACGAACGCCCACGGCGCAAGCGCAAAGATGGTGAATATACCGCTTGATGCCGAACTGTCGGGCGCATACGCAGGCTCAGCCGTGCCCGTGCAGTCCGCCGAAGACGATGCCGCCGCAAAGCATATCACCACTCCAACGAAAAGAATTCCCGCCAGTAAAACCTGTGTCCACGCCGATAACTTTCTGCAGAAGCATACCGCCGTCGCAATTATCAGCGCAGCAGATGAAAGTATTATCTCACCTGCGTAGATCTCATAGCCTGCTATCTGATAAAGATGCCCGAACCTGAACGTGTCGCCCAGCACCGTCCGCGCAATAAGCGGCAGGGCAGTGGCGTTCGCCCATATTATCGCAACATACGTGATTATCAGAAACCACGCGCTCAGAAAACCGTGGTCATAACCAAACGCCTTTTTCGTGTAGGTGTAAATGCCGCCGCAGTCGGGATAGCGGTTCATCAGATAGTGAAAGTTCAGCGCAAGAACGAGCATCACCAAGCCGCCCAGCCCAAGCCCTACGGCTGTTCCCACAGGTCCCGCGATAGGCAGAAATGTCGTTCCGGGCATAACGAACGAGCCCCAGCCGACACTGCAGCCGAAAGAAAGTGCCCACGCACCCAATATCCCGAGATACTTTTTATTCACCGTTCTCTCCATACGGACCACCTCTAAAAACGCCTTTTCAGCCCTGTGCGTATTTGCCTATGCTCTCCGCCGTTTTCTTGTAAAGCGCCTCTATCTGCGCGATTTTCTCCTTTGCCTGCTCGTCAGTGAGCTTTCGCTGATTGCCGCCGCGGTATTCCTCAGCTATCTCCGAAGCCATCTCCGCCAGCGCCGTAAGCCCGAGGTTAGCGCAAATGCCCTTCATCGCGTGAGCCGCATCAAAAAGCTCCGCAGGCGCCATTCTCTCCGCCGCATCAACCAGTCCGTCAACCACGCCGTTGGTCACCAGCTTGCGAATATGCTTGTCTATCAGCTTTTCCACGCGCATCACGCGCAAAGCCTGTTCGTAATCTCCGCCTATCTGTGAATACAATTCCTGCAAAGTCATTTATTTCAGCTCCTTGCCCTGTTTTTTTGCAATATGGATAAATAGTCCACAATCTGCAAATAAACGTCATTATTTTTATACTATTATAACATAAATGTGTATTTATTACAACCCTTATTTGAAAGAAAAGTCAAAATGTTTTCAGTTTTGTTCTCATCGTAAAAATGTTAACAAATCCCGTGCGCCTGCCCTCCAGACCGTCTCATTTTTTCAGCATCTGAATAACACAACTCTTTTGTTTTGCTGTTAAAACATTTTCTTATTAGTGACATAAATATGGTATTTGCTATGTAAAAGTGCCCTTTTGCTGTGCAAAACGCTAAAATTAACCGCATAATGACCGAATTTAGTTGACGGCATTATTGTGACGTAGTATAATAATCTTTGTTAAAAAACTGCTAACGCAGGTATTTGGAGGAGTATCATGAAAAAAAGGTTTTATCAGCAGTGCTTGCGCTGACATTGGTGTTCGGCTCAGCAGCAGCTCTGCCGCAGGGCTTCATCACTGAAAGCTCAGGCATTTCAGTAAGCGCAGCAACGTACGGTTCCTATCAGTATTCGGCGCTCAGCGACGGCACCGTACAGATAACCGGGTACAGCGGCACCGCAAAATCACTTGTTATCCCGTCGACCATCAACGGCAAGACCGTATCAAAAATCGCTCACAGCGCGTTTATAATGAGTAATACACTTGAAAGTGTGACCTTCCCCGACACTGTCACAGAAATAGGTGAGAATTCATTTCTGTATTGCTCTCAGCTGACTGCTGTCAACTTCGGCAAGAACCTTAAAAAGATAGGCAAAAATGCTTTTAAGCAGTGCAAATCACTGACAAGCGTTACTATCCCCGCAAGCGTTACTCAGATAAGCGAATACGCTTTTTCAGAGTGCGTAAGTCTTAAAACAGTTACTATCAGAAGCGGCGCATCTGCAACTGTTGATAATTATGCGTTCCAGGATTGTTCAGCACTGACCACAGTGAACTTTGGCAACACAATTTCTGCTATCGGAACAAGTTCATTTGAAGGCTGTAAGGCTCTCAAAGCGTTACCATTCCCGGCAGCGTTAACAGCATCAGCCAGGCTGCGTTCAAGGACTGCATAGCTCTTAAAACATTAAGCCTCGGCAACGGCGTAAAGACTCTCGCAAGCAACGTATTTATGAACTGCAAGTCTCTTGATTCCGTTACATTCGGCGCAAGCCTCGAAACTATCGGCGACAGTGCATTTGAGGATTGTACATCCCTTACAAGAATAGTTCTTATGCCAAGCACAACGACTATCGGCACAAGCGCATTCGCAGGCTGTTCTGCTCTGACAACTGCTATTCTCTCAGGCGTTGAGGTTATCGGTCCGAAGGCATTCTCATATTGTTCCAAGCTCTCCACTGTTGATTTCTGTGAAAAGCTCAGAGCAGTAGGTGAAGATGCTTTCATTAACTGCGGACAATATACAAGTATCTATATCCCTGCCGACGAGCTTAACGAGATACAGGAGCATGCTTTCGGATGTGTATATGACAGCAGCAAAAACAGATACGGCACAGATCCGTCATGCACTATTTACAGCTCATTTGGCAGCGTAGCCGAGAGATATGCAGGCAAATTCAGTGTTAATTTTACCGTGATAGATTCAACTCACAAATGCCTCAATGTAGCTGTTGTCGTTCCTGCTACCTGCAAGGCTGAAGGCTATACTGCCCACATCTGCAAATACTGCGGTAACACCACAACAAGCGATACGACCCCTAAAAAGAGTCACACCGGCGAAAACTGGAGAACCACTGCATATGACACCAAGGCAAAGACCTCAACACAGACAGGCAATTGCGCTGATTGCGGTGCAACAGTCACCAAGACTACCAAGGACGCTATCATACGTCTTGCAGGCAATAACAGATATACCACAGCCGTTGATATCTCAAAGGCAGAATACACCACAGCAAGCACAGTCATTCTCGCAAACAGTATGAGCTATGCAGACGCACTCGCAGGCGTTCCGCTCGCAACAAAGCTCGGCGCACCTATCCTTCTGATAAGCAAGGATTCACTCGATGCAAACACTCTCGCTGAGATAAAGCGTCTCGGCGCAAAGAACGTTTATATCCTCGGCGGCGAGAAGGGTGCTGTCAGCACAAATGTAGTTACCCAGCTTACCAAGAACGGTATCGACAGCAAAAACATCAAGCGTCTCGCAGGCAGCACACGTTACGGCACCGCTACCGCTGTCGCAGAACAGGTCAACAGCGCACCGAAAGAGGTATTCTTCGTTTACGGAAACAGCTTCGCAGACGCACTTTCAGTCGGCGCAGTCGCAGCCAAGAGGAACGCTCCTATCATCTACCTCACAAAAGACGGCAATATGAACGCTGATACAGCAGCTTACCTCAATAAAGTTGTCGGCAAAGTAACGACCGCTTACGTTGTCGGCGGTGACGGCGTTATCACCGAAGCTATGAAGAAAAAGGTCGCAACGTACCTCCTGCTTTCAGATTCAGCTGTAAAAAGAGTTGCAGGTGCAAACAGATACGAGACCTGCGTGGAAGTAAACAAGAAGTTCAGCTCCACACTTTCTGCAAACGGCATCTGCGTTGCAAAGGGACTTGACTTCCCTGACGCACTCGCAGGCGGCGTTTACGCAGCAAAGACCTCTCAGCCTCTGTTCCTTGCAGACGGCACCACCCTCAAGGATGTTCAGAAGTCTTATCTCAAAGCTAAGAACCCTGCAAAGATAACCGCTATCGGCGGCAAAGGCGCAGTTTCAGACGACCTTATCGGCGTTATCGCTAAGGCAAGCGTCTAAACCAAACATAACCAAAGGCGTGCAGAAATGTGCGCCTTTTTCTTGTGCAAAAAACCGCGGGTTGACAACCGCCGCCATAAAAGCTATACTAAATAAAAAAAGTCCATTTTTACTTTTGTGTTGTTAATAAGACAAATTGTAATTTTGTGAAGCGCACGAGGTGATTTTTATGATAAGAAAAATGAAAGAGGAAGATTTGCAGCAGTGTGGAGTGATATATGCTAAGGCGTTTCCTATAGAATATTGGGGGATCGATTGGGACCCTGATAATGCAAAAGAATATTTATTGGATTTTTACGAGCAGAAAAGATTTATAGGATATGTGTATGAAGAAGATGACGCAGTAATTGGATGTATATTTGCATTATGTAAGATATCAGGAAGTAAAAAAGAAATAAATATTAACGAAATGGCGGTTTTACCTGAAAGACAGGGTCAAGGTATTGGCAGGCAATTATTGAAGACGCTGTTAGATTACAGTAAGGAAAAAGGATATGCCGGGGTCGTGCTTTATACCAGCGAATATGCACCTGCTTCCAAATTCTATGAAAAAAATGGTTTTAAACTGTCACAAGGAACTATTTGTATGTATTATGCGTGAATCCTGATTTATAGCAGGAACACTTTTGTAAAATGGGAGTAAAAAAACAAAACGGAGGCTCATAAATGAAACTTTGCGTGCTTTTCCCGGGCATAGGCTACCACTGCGGCAAACCTCTTTTGCAGCGCACACTTCAACTCGCCGCAGACAAAGGCTATACCACTCTGCCGCTTGAATATAAGGATTTCCCCGACGGCGCCAAGGGCAACGACGATATCATGCGCATTGCCGTCGCCCACGCCATTTCCCAGACCGAGCAGCAGCTTTCAAACGTGGATTTTTCAAACTGCGATAGGGTAGTGTTCGTCGGCAAAAGCATCGGCACCGCTGCCTGCCTCGCCTACCGCAAAGCGCATAGCATAAGTGCCGACTGTGTCCTGCTAACACCCCTTGAAATGACCTTTGAAAACCCCGCCCATAACTGCATTGCCTTTCACGGCACCGCAGACCCATGGGCAGCGACAAAGAATATCGAGCGTATCTGCAAAGACAAAAATGTCACCCTCTTTGAGTACCCCAACGCCAACCATTCCCTCATTACAGGAATCGCCGCGCAGGACGAAACCACCCTGCTTGATGTCATCGCAAAGATCTCAGACTTCATCTGAAAAAATACACCCGTGAACGAATCTCGTCCGCGGGTCTTTTCATTTATCCTCCTTTTTGTTCTGTTTTATTGCTTGTTACCACAGGAAAAACCTGAATGGAATTACTTCCTGCTGTGAAATAGTGTCTATAATATCCATTGGTATCCCGTCCTTTCTCGCTGTATTTTTTATCTTACTTGTAATTTATCCTCCTTAGTTTTTTCGTTGTTACTTGCAACCCATAAGCAGTATGAATCCGCAAACTACGGCAAAAAGTGCCAAAGTGCTCATTTCTTTTTTCTCCTTTCGATCTGAATTTGATTTTTTACTCGAACGGCTCTCAGCTGAAATATACATAAGCCATGTATCCGAACTCGACTGCGATCATAGAACATACTGCAATTAAAAATGCTGTTAACATATTGTTTTCCTTTTGAATTTTTTATTTCTTGGCAGTTTTCTTTGCCTGCTTTTCAGCCTTTTCTGTGATTTCAATGTATCATACCGACTACAACAAAACTGCAACATTTTTTTCTTTTGAATAATTCTTTTATCGCTTAGCAGCTTCCTTTCTCTGCTGTTCTGCCTTAGCCGCCTTTTTTATCATCGTGTACAGGTCAGTTGTTGAAATTCCCATATTCATTCTCCTTTCGGTTTCGCGTTGTTTCCCTTTTCTCTGACCTCAGTATACCACACCGACTACAACAAAACTGCAACAAAAAATCCCGACATTTTTCTGTCGGGAAATTTTTTTTGCAAATTCATTCAGTTTTGTTTCTTATCCTGCTTATCGTGCGCTCAAACTCTCCGCTGTCGAGCCACCTCGCAAGGAAATATTGTTCCAGCATCGGCACCGTGCAGGAGTAAAACCCCACCGTGCTCTCGTAAAGCGGCAAAAGCCTGCGCGGCAGTATCATGTACCCCGCACGGATAGACGGCGCAATAGTCTTTGAAAACGTGTTTATGTAAATAACATTTTCGCCCGTGCTCTGCGCAAAAAGTGTCTGCGGCGCCTTGCCGTTTAGCGTGAACTCCGATTCGTAATCGTCCTCGATTATCACCGCACCGCGCCTGTAAGCCCATTTCAGATACGCCTCGCGCCGCTGCGCCGAAGCAGTGATACCGCTCGGAAAGCTGTTGAACGGGATAACGTGCAGTATGTCCGCGCCCGTGCGTTCAAGCTCGCTGACAAGTATGCCCTCGCCGTCCATCGCGAGCATATCGCAAGCCGCACCGTTCGCCGTGTAAACCTCTCTTATCTTCTCGTAGGACGGCGATTCCAGCGCCACCGTCTTTTCCCTGCCCAGCATCTGTATACATATACCATATAAATATTCCGCACCCGAGCCAACAATTATCTGCTCAGGGGAGACCGTAATGCTGCGGCACCTGTTGAGATAACGGCAAATCGCACTGCGCAGCTCATAGCACCCGTGATTGGGCGACTTCATAAGTATCCGCTCGCCCTTGTCCAGCACTACCTTTCTAAGCATCGCCGAAACCACAGAGAACGGAATCTGCTCACAGCCCGCAGCGTCACCGCCCAAGCTCTCCGCTGTGCCCTCGCAAAATTCTGATACAGGGAAAAAGCTGTCAGGCGAGTATGTCACATAAATACCGCTGCGCGCACGCGCCTCGCAAAAGCCCTCGTCACACAGCAGCCTGTATGCGTGCTCGACCGTCACCGTGCTCACAAAGCAGTCCCGCGCAAGCTCCCTCTTTGACGGCAGCCGCACCCCTTTGATAAACGCACCCGTCACAATGCGGCTGCGCAGCTCGTTGTAGATCTGCAAATAGGCAGGCGTGCCCGACTTGTGTTCTATCGCGATATACATTTCATCAGGCTCCTTTCCCGCCGTTTTCAGTGTTTTTCTATCATCTCAAAAAATGTCTCATAAACTGTCCTGTCGTCAGTCAGTTCAGGGTGAAACGCCGCCGCCAGCTGGTTGCCCTGTCGTGCAGCAACTATCTTCCCGTCGTGCACCGCCAGCACCTGCGCACCGCCGCGTACCTCGGTCACATACGGCGCACGGATAAACCGCATCTGCGTATCTTTTCCGTCAAACTTCTCCACACAGGAAAAGCTGCCCAGCTGCCGCCCGTAAGCGTTCCGCTTTACCGTAATGTCCATCGTCGCAAAGCAGGGCGCCTCGCCGCCTTCAATCTCGCCCGCCAGCAGTATCATTCCCGCGCAAGTCCCCAGCACAGGCAAACCGCCCGCTATCAGCTCCCTTATCGGCTCAAGCAGCCCAAGGTCACCCAGCAGCTTTTTCATCACCGTGCTCTCGCCGCCCGGAAGAATCAAACCGTCAATGCCGCCGTCCAAATCCCGCAGCTGCCTTATCTCAAAAGCCTCTGCGCCCAGCGCCGTGACCCTTGCTTCGTGCTCCGCAAAGGCACCCTGCACAGCCAGCACTCCAATCCTCATCATATGCCTCTTTCCGCCATGATAAGCTCAATCTCGTGCTCGTTAATGCCGACCATAGCCTCGCCAAGTCCCGCCGAAAGCTCCGCTATCAGCTTCGCATCATTGTAATTGGTCACCGCCTGCACGATAGCAGCCGCGCGCTTTGCAGGGTCGCCCGACTTGAAGATTCCCGAGCCGACAAAAACGCCCTCTGCACCAAGCTGCATCATCAGCGCAGCGTCCGCAGGCGTCGCCACACCGCCCGCCGCAAAGTTCACCACAGGCAGCCTGCCGTCGTCGTGCACCTTTTTCAGCAGCTCATACGGCACACCAAGCTGCTTTGCCTCCTCAAAAAGCTCATCTTCTCTCAGCGAAACAACGTGGCTTATCTGCGAGTTCATCTTCCTCATGTGGCGCACCGCCTGCACAATGTCACCTGTGCCCGGCTCGCCCTTTGTGCGAATCATCGACGCACCCTCCGCGATTCTGCGCAGCGCTTCACCAAGGTCTCTCGCGCCGCAAACGAACGGCACGCTGAACTGCGTCTTGTCAACGTGATAAACGTCGTCAGCAGGGGAGAGCACCTCGCTCTCGTCAATGTAATCTATCTCGATAGCTTCAAGTATCTGCGCCTCCACAAAGTGACCAATTCGGCACTTCGCCATAACGGGTATCGACACCGCCTCCTGAATAGAGCGGATCATCGCAGGGTCGCTCATTCTCGAAACGCCGCCCGCCGCACGAATGTCCGCAGGTATCCTTTCCAGCGCCATTACCGCGCACGCGCCAGCCTGCTGTGCTATGCGCGCCTGCTCGGGAGTCGTCACGTCCATTATAACGCCGCCTTTGAGCATCTGCGCAAGCTCCTTGTTGAGCTGATATCTGTCCTTACTGTCTTTCATAATGATTACCTCTTTCCGTTTTGATTTGATAATCATTATATCAGATAATTTCAGTAAGTCATATACCCAGTTCGTTTTTATTTTATATACCCAGTTTCATCACAGCTCTATTTTACCATCCCAGCCCATTCCCGTCAAGTAAAAAAGCTCCCCGCCGCCGAGGAGCTTTTAAATTCATATCGAATTGTCAGCTATCTGCTTTGCCTGTTCATCAGATACCGCGCCCGTTCCGCCGAAAACATAAATTTTTTCGGGAGCTTTCGCTTTAAGGTACGCAGCCTGCTCATCGCTCACCGACGCCGACGCCAGCAAAAGCGGCGCAGCCTTTTTTGCCGCAAAAACTCCGCCCGCCAGCGCGTCAGGGAAGTCCGCACCCGTCGCAACGCATACGCATTTGCCGCTGAGCAACTGTGCAAATCTCTCGTTGACCGCAATGCAGGTGGCATATCTGTTTGCGCCCGCAAGTCTCTCTGCTGAATCAATGCCCAGAGCCTTTACAGCCTTTTGCACCATCTCGTCGGAGATTACGCCCTCGCCGCCGATAACATAAGCGTTCTTGACGCAGCCCTTTTCTTTGAGCGCCGCAAGATAAGCCGCCGTGTCCGCGTTAAGCTCACCGTTTGTGGTGAGATATATGACAGGCGCACCCTTTATCGCCGCCACCGTGCTGACAGACAGCGCGTCAGCGTAATTCAGCCCGTATACAAAGAACACCTCTGTCGGCTCGTCACAAAGCTGCTGTGCTATCGCCGCCGCTGTGCCGAACCTTGTCGTGCCCGCTATTCGCTGCGTGACCAGTCCCGCGCCTTTGAGCGTGTCCTCGGCACCTTTGCCGATAACGCCCTCTCCGCCGAGAATGATGACCTTGCCCGCGCCGAGCCTCTTTATCTCGTCAAGCGTAACCGCTGGAACAGAATCAGTGTTTGTAAGCAGTATCGGCGCATTATATTTTTCAGCCAGCGGTACGCCCGCCAGTGCGTCAGCGTAGTTTGACCCGTAAGCGAGAATTACTGTGTCAGCCGTTTCATAAGCTGCGCGTGAGATAGCCGCCGCCGTTTCATAGCGGTTTGTCCCCGCAAAGCGCTCGATTTCGGGCGTGTTTACCTGTTCAGCTTGCGCCGTGATTTTGACCTTAATATCCGACTTTATCTTTGTAATGCGGTATGTGTAGGGCTGCTCCGCCGTCGAGATGTCTTTAAGGTTTTTGTAGTCACCCGCAATGTCATCAGCTGTCAGCCCGCCAAAGCTGTATCCGTCAGCGACCACAACGGTAAAGTTTATCTGCCCGTCACCCGTGTTTATAGGTTCGCCTGAGTCAGAATCTCTCGACACACCGCTTGTCACAGCCACCTCGTCGGGCTTGCTTGTGTCCTGCGTGTGGTAGACGTTCACCGTAACGCCCTCGCTCACATCAAATCTGACCGTGAACCCTTGCTGCTCCTCGCTTGCATTGACCGAGTGGTCACACTGCGCCACATCTATTGTCATCGGGATACTCTGCTTTTCCACTTCGCCACAGTCCTGACAAGTGTAAGTCATAACGCCCGTGCTGGTGCTTGTCGCCGCCGTTGTCACCACGCCATTGTCCCAGTTGTGACTGTGCGAGCCGCCCTTGCAGGCGCTCACGCTCTTTGCCGTCGAAAACGCAGGCGTGCTGCCTGAAACAGACTCCGACCACGACGCCATAATGTAGTTCACATTCCTCGGCAGCGAATAGCTGAACATCAGGTTTGAGCTGCCAGCCGTCGTGTTGACAACGCTGCCCGCATTTCTGCTCGTCGAATCGGTGTAGTATTTCTGTGAGCTTCCGAACCAGCTGCTTTTCGCTGTTCCGTCAACACCCTTCGTGCCCGCGGTAAATATCGTCGCACCCTGAATAACTATCGTTCCGTCAGCGTCTATCGCAGAGTTGTCACCGCCCGCGCGCATGCTGAAAACAGCCTGCCTGCCGCCGTAAAGATATATCCCTCCGTTTGAATCTATGCCGTCGCCGTTGCAGTTTACATAAAGGTCGCCGCCGTAAATGTAAATGTTGTAATTTGAAGCACTGCCCGACTGTCCGCCGTGCCCACCGGGTCTTGGCGGACGTCCGCCGGGGTCTGAACCGTTCGAGCTTCCGCCCGCCGCGTTGACACCGTCGTCCGACGCTGCAACATAATATCTGCCAGAGTATATGTAAACCGTGGCGCCCTCAAGTCCCTCATAGGACTGGTTTATAGTGACATCGGGGTCGCGCTCGTAACCGCCCTGCGTTCCGAGTGTCAGCGTCTTTTCCGCGTGGATTCCATCGTCGCCCGTGCTTATCGTGAACGTTCCTCCCGTGACTACCGTGTTTCCGTCAGAATGCAGCGCGTCATCTGCGGTGTTGAGCAGGAATGTGCCGCCGCTGACAGTGAGCACAGGCTCTGTGTCTGCCTGCTTTGCCCTGTCGCCCGCCGCTTTAAGACCCTTGCAGCTGTTTGCATTTGCAAGAGAATCGTTCCACACGCTGCTGCCCTTGTAGGTCTGAATGTCGAACGTTCCGCCATTAACGGTCAGCGCCGTGTCAGCAGTTATGCCGTCACCGTCGACATCAATGTCAAACGTTCCCGCATTTATCGTCACCGTGCCAGCCGACTCGGTGTCTATCGTTGTGCCCTCGGCAGTGTCGGTGGAATCAGGCGCGCTCTTTATACCGTCGCCAGCCGCCCTGATAACAAAATCACCCTGGTTGAAAACAATGCTTCCGTCGCAGGAAATGCCGTTTGAAATAGCCGCACCCGACTTTGTCCCCGCGTAGTATTTCCCGCTTCCGCCAATGGTCAGTGTGCCAAACTGGCTGAAAATAAGCTCGGCGCAGGACGCACCCTTTATGCCGTTTTTTGCGTTCGCAATTATGCTCAGGTCACCGCCGCCGCAGAACGTCACCTTTGCGCCGCTTTTCAGCTTGACCGCCGCACCCTCAAACGAGTCCGAAACGCCCTCGTCAGCAGCGCTTTCATTGTCGGTCAGCACGCTGCTTCCCTCAAGATGAATGTTCACCGCCGCAGATTTCTTGACAACTATCGGCGCCGTGTCCGAACTCGACAGCGAAAGACTGTCAAGAGTAAGCGTAACATCTGTCAAATCCTTTGCAACCGAAATGCTGCCGTTTGCGCAGCTGCCTTTTAAGCGGTAAGAGCCGTTCGCAGTTATCTTCAGTACTGTGCCATCGATAGAATATCCGCTGCCTTTCTGCGTTTCTGCTATCGCGCTGTCCGAGAAAGTCAGCACCGCGCTTTCCGCAGCCTTCACCGCCGCTGCGCTTGACGCCGCCGCAGAAACCTGCACCTGCTGTGCCGATACAGGCAAGCACACCATTCCCATCATTGCTACCGCCAGCGAAATCGGCAGTATCCTTTTTCTGAACATACTTCACTCCTCCTTGTAAATCGCACTAACCTGTCATCACGTTGCCCGATGTCTCGCCCGTGAACTCTCCGCCGTCAAGAACGTTGACAGCAACAGAGCTTATGTCGTCTGCCGTCACGCTGTCAGAAACCTTGTCACCCTTTATGTTCAGCGACAGGTTACCGCCGTTTGAGCCGTCCTTGCCCCAGCGCCCCGCCGCCGCATTTACCAGCTTTCCGTTCGCGCAGTCAAGCGTGTTTCCGCCTTCGAGGTTGACCACCGAGGTCGTGTTTGTTACGAAGAACATCGGTCCGTCAGTGCTGTTGCGAATCACCGTGCCGGTCATCGTAAGCTCCGAGCATTTCGACGTTGCGTCTTTGTCCGACGCATCTCCCGACATGCTCTGATACAGCATAACTCCGTTGTTTCCGCCGTTCACAGTAAGGTCGCAGCCTGTCATCGTGATAGAGTTTTTTCCCTCAATGACCGCCGCCTGCGCATCCGTCGAAACTCCCACAACATTTTCGACCTTTATCTCGCCCGTTGAATATATGCACGGACTTCCGTCGCCCGAGCATTGTACCTTTGAGTTTGTTACCGTAACATAACCGCCGCCTCTGTCCGTCGCTATCGGCGCGCAGTGTGCACCGCTGGTGGTTATGTCAACGTGGTTCGCATCTATCGTTCCGCCGTAGGTCGCATAAACTCCTCTCGACGAGTTGCCCGAGGTCGTTACCTGAACATTGTTCACGCTGACCTTTGCGCCCGCCGTCGAGAACACCGCATTTGCACCGCTGCAATCCGATGTGATGATGCAGTCACTTATCTCCGCCGAGCTTTCCTCTCCCACAACTAGAATGACCGAGTTTATCCCGTAAAAATTGTAGTCGTCAGAAACATCGGATGAACGCTTTGAATCGTTCTTTGAAGCGTTGCCCGTCTTTTCAATTTTCGCACCCGAAATTTTCAGCGACCCGCCGTTGATAACAAGAAAAACGTTCTGGTCTGTCTCCGACGAGGTGTAAGTTCCGCCCGTCAGCTCCACCGACTTGCCGTCAATAACATATGCACCGCTGACATCTATCTTCTTGTTTCCGATAGTAACAGTCGTGCTGCTGGGGCTGAGCGTCTCACCGCTGGCAGTTTCAATTATCTTTATGTCCGAAACGCCCGCGTAAGAGTCTGTCTGCGCCGCCTGCGAGGAGCTGTCCGCCGCCAAAGATGTCTCATCAGACAGTGAGCTTGTGCTGTCCGCCTTGCTTTCAGCCTGATTGCCGTCGGACTTTTTGTGCTTTGTCCCGCTGTGAACAGACGAGCTTGCCGACGTGTCTGCCTGCCCGCTGCTGTTTTGGTCAGCGCAGGCTGAAAATGCCAGCATTGATAATACCGCTATGCTTACTATTATTCTCTTGATGTTGTTTTTCATAAGTCCGCCTCCTTATGCCCGCAGCTGCAATTCTTTAGCCCAGTATAACCCGCTAACTTAAATTGAAGTTTAAATTTTATCAACTTTCTTATCTTTTATCAAAATATCCCCACCCGAAATCGAGCAGGGATATCTCAGTTAATTTTTCTCTTTTCCAGCCCTCAGCCTGCGCACCGGCAAGACCGCGTAAATCGCAAACAGTACCGCCGCCGCAGCCGCGCCCACAATGTACGATACCGTCGTTCCCAGCTTGAAACCCTCATCAGCCGTGAGAATGTACGTCACGCACACCGCCGTCATAAATGCCGCAGGGATAGCCGTCATCACCGAGCCGAAACGGTACTTTCCCTTTTTTATCAGATACGCCGTTGCGACCCATAACACCCCGACCCTTGCAAGATTTGCAGTTTTTCATAAAAATCCAAAAAATTTTTCTGGCATCAAAAAAAGTGCGGTTTTACGCCGAAAAACGCAATACCGCACTCTGTATTTTTTTAAATTTCCGCCTGATCTTTTCTTTCAGACCACCTGAATCTGCGCAGTGCAAACGAAAATATTGCACAGACTGCCACTCCGAGCACGCCCATAAAGAAAAACATCATCGCCGCGCCCGAGCCTTTTTCACTGCCGAATACCGCCGACAAAAACGCCGAACTGTTCCCCTGCGCAAACGGCTCAAAAACATCGTCCGTCAGCCAGCCGCCCAGGAAATATCCGATCGGTATCGTGAAAAACTGCAAAGTGTTTCTGCAGGCGTAGACCCTGCCCTGCATATCCGCAGGAATCTCGTTTCGGAAAATAACATCGAGATTTGCACCCATAAAGGGTATCGTCAGCCAGCCCAGCACCGCCGCCGCATACCATATAAAAGGACTGCCGCCGAGAGCCAGCATAAAATTCTCCGTGCTCATCGAAATAAACAGCGCAATGCAAATCGCCCGCACCCTGTTTTTCGGCGCAGGCATAAACGCCGCAATAAAGCTGCCGATAAGCGTCGCCGCACCCACGCAGGTGTTGACTATCCCAAGCACCGTCTCTCCGCCGTTTGCCTTCGGCAGAACCATCGCAGGCAGTACCGCGCGATTCGTCGATGCCACAAAATTTATGCAGGACAAAAACAGTATCAAACGCAGTATCAGCGGGTTTTCTTTCAGCCATTTCAAACCCGACTTCGATGCCGCCCAGATGCTCTCCTTGCGCTTTCCCGAACGCTCAGGCTCAGGAATTTTGATAAACAGCAAAAGCGAAATAAACGCCGCACCAAACGTCATAAGGTCAATGGCAATCACCGCGCCAATGCCCGAAAAGGTGAATATCGCCGTGGCGATTATCGGCGTGAGTATGCTCGTCAGCGACTGCGAAAACGAGCGCATACCGCTGGTTTTCTGATAGTATTTCTTCGGTATCAGCATCGTCGCCGCCACTTCGCTGGCAGGCTGCTGCACCGTGTTCATCAACCCGTTTATCGCGTTTATCACGTAAAGATGCCACGTCTGCAAGCTGTCCGTCTTTATCAGCAACAGCACCGCGACCGTTCCCAGCGCAGCAATAAGGTCACAGACAAGCATAGTCTTTTTCTTGTTGAGCCTGTCCGTCAGCGACCCCGCAAAAATGCTCATCGCCACATACGGCGCATACGAGCATATCGACAAAAGCGCAGTTTTCAGCGCCGAGCCGCTGTCAAGGTATAACCATAATATCAGCGCATAGCTGGTCATTCCGCTGCCAAGCTCTGATAATGATTGTGTTGACCATAATAAAATATATGTTTTTAAACTTTTCATTCTGACTTTGCTCCTTTGATAATTTTGATACCAAAATGCAAAGTCCGAGGACATCAGCCGCTAAGGGCTGTCCCTCCATGCAGTGTCCTCAAACCTTGCATGGAGCAGTACCTTCTGTACGACGCATAACGTCACCTGCTTTCTGTAAATTTCACTACTCCCATTATACCCGCCCAAAGCACGCAAGTCAAGCCCTTTTTGCCGCAAAAAAAGCGCCTGCATTTTCTGCAAGCGCCTTTGTTTTACGAACGAACTGTTTTCCCGACTGACTTTGTCGGGCTAACACCTGCCCATTGGTGTTCCTCCTTTCTGCGTTATTTATCATAATTTCATAAAAATCGTTTCTCTTGTAAGCTTTACAGGATCTTTCTGAATATTCCGTAGAGTTCGCCGATAAATCCTTCCATATTTTTATCTCCTTTCTCTATCGTTTTTATTGATTGCGTATCGTTTTTTTCTGTGCTCAGGATTTCCAGAGCGTACTCAGATTCAGTGTCCAGTTCACCGGTTCTACAAAGCACATATTCAACATATTCATATCTCCTTTCGCTGTTTATGTTTTATAAGTCCCGTATCACGGATGTATGTTCCGAACGGGAAATTCATCGGCATTATCGGATAGTATATTGTATCCATTGGACTTCTCCTTTGTCAATCTTTTTTCGGACGGCTTTTCAGCCTCTCTAAATATCTGTCTGCTGGGTAAAGCCTGAAATCCGTCATTTCTTTTGTCCTCCTTTGTCTGTGTTTGTGTTTTGTGTTTTGTCGTCTCTCTTTGGTGTGTTTTTATAATACCACGTATCTGCGCCCTTTTCAATAGACGATTTTTCCGCCTTTTGTAGTATAAACAACACCGTCGCGCCAACGTGTAGTATAAATTACACCTCGCCTTGAAATTGTCGTATAAATACTTGATTTTTTCGGATAAATGTGCTATCTTATATTATGCAATACCCGCCATAGCGAAAAAAGCGGGAAAACATCGTTCGGAGACGTAAAATGAAAAAGGTAAAAACCAAGATAGCAAGCCATAACCATAACTCTTTCAGGGTTATCAGCCTTGGCTTTCTGGCACTTGTGCTCACAGGCGCATTGCTGCTTATGCTGCCTATATCCTCGCAAAGCCGCACCGTGACACCGTTTAAGGATACGCTGTTCACAGCCATCTCCTCGTCATGCGTTACAGGTCTTGTCGTGCGCGATACCGCAACTCATTGGTCAATGTTCGGGCAGGGCATTATCCTGGTGATGATACAGATAGGCGGAATGGGCGTCATCACCGTCGGCTTGATGCTTTCAAGACTCGTGGGCAAAAAAATAGGTCTCGGCTTCCGCGGAATGATGCAGGACTCTATCTCTGCACCGCAGGTAGGCGGAATCCTTAACCTCACCAAGTTTATACTTAAAGGTATGGCGCTGATAGAGCTTATCGGCGCAGCACTGCTTTACCCCGTGTTCTGTGCCGATTTTGGCGCACTCAAAGGTATATGGTATTCGATTTTCCATTCTGTTTCAGCCTTTTGTAATGCAGGCTTTGACCTTATGGGCGTGCGCGAGAAATTCTCCTCGCTCACCAGCTACGGCAGCAATATCTACGTAAATATCGTCATAATGCTGCTCATCATCATCGGCGGCATAGGCTTCTTAACCTGGGACGACATCGTCCGCAACCGCCACCATTTCAAGAAATACCGCCTGCAAACCAAAATAGTCCTCGTCACCACAGCGATACTCATTATCCTGCCGACAGTCTATTTCTTCTTTGTCGAGTATTCGGGCGAGCCTATGAAAGACCGTCTGCTTCATTCATTCTTCCAGTCGGTCACCACCAGAACAGCAGGCTTCAATACCGCTGACCTCTCCGTGATACGCGAGCCCAGCGCAATGCTAATGACTATCTTAATGCTCTTTGGCGGCTGTCCGGGGTCTACCGCAGGAGGTATGAAAACCTCTACAGTCGCCGTGCTTTTCCTCGCCGCGCTGAGCGTTTTCAAGCGCAAAAACGACGTCGAGTGCTTCAAGCGCCGTATCCCAATGGACGTCGTCCGCACCGCAGGCTCTATACTTTTTATGTATATCACCCTCTTTATGACCACAGGCATAGCCATCAGCATAATAGACGACCTGCCTCTGACATCCTGCTTGTTTGAAACAGGCTCCGCCCTCGGCACAGCCGGTCTGACCGTCGGCATAACCACCGCATTGTCAACTTCATCGCATATCCTGCTGATGATACTAATGTTCGCAGGCAGAGTCGGCGCCCTGACACTCATCTATGCCGCCTTTGCATCAAATAAGGAAGTCTCAACGCTTCCGCAGGAAAAACTGACCGTAGGATAAATAGAAAAGGGGAGACATTTTATGAAATCAGTTCTCATCATAGGCGCAGGACAGTTCGGAATACATATCGCAAGGCGTATGGCAGAGCTTCGCTGCGAAATAATGGTAGTCGACAGCGACGAAGGGCGCATAAATTCTATCCTGCCCTACGTCACCAACGCCCAGATAGGCAACAGTACCAACGCCGAGTTTATGGAGTCCCTCGGTATCGACGACTTTGATGTGTGTATCGTAACCATAAGCTCCAGCTTCCAGGATTCCCTCGAAACCACCGCCCTGCTCAAAGAGCTTGGCGCCAAAAAGGTCATCGCCCGTGCCCAGAACGACGTCCAGGAAAAGTTCCTGCTCCGCAACGGCGCCGACGAGACTGTCTATCCCGAAAAACTCACCGCAATACGCGTTGCCACCAAAGAGGCTCACGACGATATCCTCGACGTGTTCCAGCTCGACCGCAATATCAATATCTACGAGGTCCAGGTACCTGCCAACTGGAGCAATAAGACCATCGCAGAGCTTGATATCCGCCGTAAGCATAACCTCAATATCATCGCCGTTCGTGCAGAGGACAGACTCGTCCTGCCAATGCCCGATATGATACTCACCAGCGACGACGCAGTTTTATTGCTGGGCAATATCAAGGATATCCAGAAAGCATTCTGATAAAATCAAAAGCAGCACCCGTTATGAGTGCTGCTTTTTTTACACTTTCGTCAGCTTTTGTAGTTTATTAATCATTTTGCCGTAAAATTGTCTATTGAAAACTTTGAAAAAGTGTGTTATTATAACGTTGTCAAAGGACAACAAACAAGAACAAAAGAAAAAAAGGAGCTAAAAATTATGAAAAACATTACATCAAGATTTGAAAAGAAAGCACTCAAAAAATGCGCTATCCTCATCGCCGTACTCATGACTGTCAGCATCGTGACAGGCATCATCAGCTCGGTCGTAGCATCACAGAGCATCGCCGCAGTGTTCGCACCGACCCGCCTGCTCGGAGATGTACTCATAGGCGCAGTCATCGGCTATTTCGTTTTCCTCAGAAAGCACAAGGTAAAGCCTGCACAGCCTGCGGCTTAATGGCAAAAAATCAGCACCTGTCCGTAAAGGCAGGTGCTTTTTCGTGCATAAATATTCAGTTTTGCATATCATGACTGCGCTTCATTTCTTCAATTTTCTTCCTGCCCTTGCTGAGTCCCACACACTTGTTTATTATCGCAAGCACTATCGCACCGCCAAACAGTCCCAGCGGCAACGGCAGCGCCGCCATCACGTCGATAGTATTTTGCTTTAACGTTATCCATACCACCGTTACGAACGACCCAAGCAGGCACAGCACCGAAAATAGCGTCAGCGCCGTCGAGCCCTTTTCCGCCCTGTAAAGCCTCGGCTCGCTCTGCGGACTGTGATGCCCGATAATGTCCTGCTCGTCGCTCACAGCGCACGGGAAGAAATAAAAAGTGTCGTTTTTGCGGTATTTCGCGTTGACCCGCACAAAATGCGTGTATTGTCCGCGCTGGGTCTTGCGGTATTCCTTCGAGGTCACCTCGCACTCAATGCCGTTGAGCGTCACAAAGTAATCGTAAGACGTCGTCGTGTTGCCGTCCGAGTCTGTCGATGTGTGCTCCTCAATGCGCTTGTTCGTCACCATAGCCCCGAAGCAGTCAAAATTCCCGCCCGTCAGCCGCAGAAACTGCGTAAGATTGGCTATAAACAGCAAAAGCAAAATCAGCCCTGCTATCCCGCAGAAAAATAACATCAGTATTACCTCGGTGTACCGCTGGGTTATTATCGCCGCCACAACAGACGAGCACAGGAAAAGCAGTATGAACTTTATGATCACCCCGCGCAGCAGGCGGCTTTTCACTGCCTTGTAATACTGCGAGTTCACCTCGTCGGGAAAAACGTCGTATCCGCGCATGTACGGCTTCATTCTCTCCCGAAACGCCGCCTCCTCAGCCCTGCGCTGCTCGGCAGCCTGCGCCGCCGCAGCCCTCATGTTGTTTATCGCATCTCTGAAAGCACCCATTTTTCCGCCTCCTGAAATCTTGTTGATAATATGATACTATAAAACTTGCAAAAAGTCAAAATAAAATCGCAAAACCCCTTGCATTTGTCTCCGAAATCGGTTATACTAATAAAAATAAATTTTGAATAAAAGGAGGCGAGTTTATGAAGTATGTATGCAGCGTATGCGGATATATCTACGATCCGCAGGAGGGCGCAGCCGATGCAGGCGTAGCACCGGGAACCGCGTGGGAAAACGTGCCCGACGATTTTGTCTGCCCGCTGTGCGGCGTCGGCAAAGACCAGTTTGAACCCGAATCATAATACCAAAAAACGACCATAGCACACCATTCGTGCTATGGTCATCTTTTTTACTGCCCGTATCTGTCCTTGTAGGTCTGAGCCGTCAGCCTTACAGGGAAATTCGTCGAGCCGACACCGCTGGAAACGCTCACATCAAAGATGTAGCTTTCCCTGTCACCGTTGAAGAAAGAGAACGAGCCCTTGCCCGTAGCAGGTGTCCCGTCTTTTTTGGAGTACCCGTCGGGAGTATTTTCCGCAAGGAACTTCTCCAGCTTTTCAAGTACAGGCTTTTCGTCAGCATTTTCGACCTTTTCCTCGGGGTCAATGCTGTAAACCAGCTTTGATGACTTGCCGTCCTTGTAGTATATCCATAGGTAAACAGGCATCTTTGCGCCGATGTCAGCCTTTCCGCCGACTATCGCCGACTGTTCGCCGAGATAGTAGCAGTCGCTGTTCTCGTTCGATTCCTTTGCGTTCGCCTTGTCAAACTCTCCGCCCGACTTTTTGCTTATCTCCTCGCGTGTCAGCCCGAACCATTTTTCGCCACCGCCTTTTAAAACGCCGCCCAGCACATCAACGTCTTTTACCGCCTTTTCGCCCTGCACAGCGCTCGACGACTGCACCTGCGACTCCGTCATCTTTGTCGACGAGCTGTCACCGCAGCCCGCAAATGCCGCCGCAGCCGCAATTGTCAAAATTATCAAAGCCTTTTTCATATCCCGCTTCCGCCTTTCTTTTGGTATTTTTATAAGTATACCACCAACTCCGCCGCTTTGCAAGTCTTTTTTTGTATATCAAATGCCTGAAAATATTGACATTGTGGCGTCTAAGTTGTATAATCTAATTATGTATATATGAATGAGAACATGAAAACAGGGAGAAGCCTATGAAATATTTGTATGATACATATTCGCATATCGGCTCGCGCAGGAGCAATCAGGACTCATACGCTGTCTGCATCGGCGAAAACGGCTTTGCAGCGCTCGTCGCGGACGGGCTGGGCGGATACAGCGGCGGCGAGCTCGCATCAAAGATATGCATAGAGACCGTTGAAAACGCCTTTGAAAAACCCGACGACTTTTCGCTTGACGTCGCAATTACCGAGGCGAATGAAAATATCCTGCAAATGCAGCAGGAGCTTGACAACGCAATGAAAACAACTGCCGCAGCAGTCTGGATAGGCAAAAAAGAGACCGTCTTTGCAAACGTCGGCGACAGCAGGCTCTACGCCTTTAAAGACGGCAGGATAGTATTTCAGAGCATAGACCACAGCGTCGCGCAGATGTGTGTCGACTGCGGCGAGATAACGCCCGACCAGATTCGCGACCACGATGACAGATGTATCCTCACCCGTTCCCTCGGCGGAAAGCAGTATGTCGGCGTCGATACCGTCGTTGCCTATAACGACGACTATGACAGCCTGCTGATTTGCTCCGACGGCTTCTGGGAGTACGTTTACGAGGACGAGATGTGCGAGGCGCGCAAGACTTCGCAAACGCCGCAGCAGTGGCTTGAAAAAATGCGTAAATGCCGTGAGGACAAAGTCGGCATGGATAACGACAACAATACAGCCGTTGTCGTAATTATCGAGGAGGAATGACAGATGCTTTGCATATTCTGTATGAATGAAATAGATGACGCAGGCGATAAGTGCCCGCATTGCGGACAAAGCCAGAGCGTCACCATACCGCCTCACCGTCTTATGCCGCATACGGTGCTCGCAGGCAGATATATCGTCGGCGCAGCAAAGGGCGAGGGCGGCTTTGGAATAACCTACGTCGGCAAGGATACAAGGCTCGACAGAACGGTAGCCATCAAGGAGTATTACCCCACAGGTCTTGTTAACCGCAACAGCACCGTTTCCCCAATGGTCACACAGACCGAGGACGAGCACGGCAAAGACGCCTTTGAAAAGGGCAGAGAGAGATTTCTCACCGAGGCGAAAACTCTCGCCAAATTTTCGGGCGAGCCAGGAATAGTCCATATCCTCGACTTTTTCGTTGAGAATAATACCGCCTATATCGTAATGGAGTACCTCGACGGAATGAGCCTTAGCAATAAGCTCAAAGCAGGCGGCACAATGACGCCCGACGAAGCGCTCACAGTGCTTATGCCCGTTATGATATCCCTTGAAAAAGTGCATAAACAGGGACTTATCCATAGAGATATCAGCCCGTCAAATATAATGATACTCGAAAAGACCGTCAAGCTCATAGATTTCGGTGCCGCAAGACACGCCAGCGGCGACGGCAACCGCAGTATCTCCCTTATGCTCAAACCAGGCTATGCGCCCGAGGAGCAGTATCGCAGCAAGGGCGTCCAGGGACCCTGGACAGACGTTTATGCCCTTTGCGCAACAATCTATAAGTGCATTACGGGAGTTACGCCCGACGAGGCAAACGACCGCCTGCACCACGACGAACTGAAAACTCCGTCACAGCTCGGCATAAATGTCGACCCGCGCTTTGAGTCTGCGCTTATGAAGGGCATGAGCGTAATGGCGGAGAACAGATACCAGAGCATCGAAGCACTGCTCAAGGACATCAGCCCGTTCGCGCTCTCGGACGGCAAACGCTCCGAGCCTGTCAGCGACGAGGGCAGGACCGTCCTCACCACCGAGGAAGACCAGAGCACACGCTATGTCCACCAGCAGCAGTCGTCCCAAAGACAGCCTGTCGTGCCGATGCAGCCCGTTCAGCCTGTCCAGCCCGCACAGCAGCAGAACTATCAGGGTTATGGGCAGAATACCCAGCCGCAGACATACGGTCAGACCTATTCTCAGCCCTATTCTCAGCAGCCGCAGACTTACGGTCAGACCTACTCGCAGCAGCCCTATTCTCAGCAGCCGTATACCCAGCCGCAGTCTCAGTATCAGCAGCCGTATACCCAGCCGCAGCCGCAGCAGTATGTCCAGCCGCAGTACCCGCAGGCAGCTATCCCGCAGCATAACGATATCGACGCGAAAATTGCCGAGAGAATGCGCAAGCGCCGCAATAAAAAGACCCTCTTTGCGTTCATCGCCATCGTCCTCATTGCAGCAGCTATCGTCATCGCCGTTCTTGTCATAAAACACAAAAGCAGCAACACTATGACCAAAAAAGAGGGCGAACAGCTCGAACCTGTCTCGTTCAGCGATAACGACGCAAAACTCAACTTTTCCATTGATGACGACTACGTTCATTTCAGCAAGACCGTCATCACACCCAACGACATCGCTCAGATAAAAAGCCGTAAAAGCGTGGATTCCGTCTACATCTCCCAGTGCCAGATACCCCAGGAAACAATGAACGTCCTGTGGGAGCTTGACGGACAGCTCACATATCTGAATATCAGCGAAAGTGCGGGCTTTGACGACATCTCGCCGCTTTCAAAGCTCACCACGCTGCATAGCTTTTCCGTCGAAAAGTGCGACCTTGCAAACAGCGTGTTCAAAGACCTTGACCTGAGCAAAATGACCGACCTTTATTCCATAAACATAATGGGCAATCCCAAGCTCACGGATATAAATTTTCTCAAGACCTCGCAGACTGTATCGAGTGTTGACATTTCCTACTGCGAGGTCAGTGATATTTCGCCCTTAAAGGATATGTCAAAGCTGTATACCCTCAAAGCCGACAACTGCAAGATAACCGATATCTCCGCACTCAAAGGCAAGAGCATCAGCACTATCTCAATGTCCGAAAATACCATCAAGGACATCTCCGCACTTGCGGGCAACAAAAGCCTGCATACCCTCGACCTTGCCAGCAACGAGATAGAGTCTGTCAAGCCGCTTTCGGAATGTACAGACCTCAAAAGCCTCAACCTCAACCACAATAAGCTCACAAGCCTCGACGGTATGCAAACGCTTATCAGACTTGAAAAGTTCGAGTGCAGCAACAATGAGATAAAAGACCTCTCGGGCATCTCAAACTGCACCGTACTTTACTATATCAATATCAGCTCAAATCCGATAAGAGACATCTCTATCCTTGAAAAGAACAAGGATAAGCTCAAAAGCGTCTTTCTCGACAGCTGTGAGGTCTCCGACCTTTCACCCGTCGGCAAAGCCACCGACCTTGTCGCACTGAGCTTCAACAACAACCAGATAACCAGCCTCGACAGCATCAAGGGCTGCACCAAGCTCAAAGCGCTCTCGGGCGATAACAACGAGATATCCTCGCTCGACCCCATAACCAATATGACAGCCCTGCGCTGCCTCAGCTTCGCGCATAACAAAATAAGCGATATGAAGCCCGTCGAGCGAATGACCGCCTCAATGAAGGACAGTATGTATGTCCTCGATCTGAGCAGTAATAATATCTCCACCCTCGCCCTCACAGGCTCAAAGACCTACGAGGCAGTCCTTGTCTATAACAACCCGATAACGTCGCTGGATAACGTCAGAAATATCGAGGGCTTGAATATCGCCATCTCCTATTTTGACGGCATCAAGCTCAAAGAGATAAGCGAGGGCTACCTGCGCCTTTCGATAGTCGATTGTCCGCTGGATAAGCAGGTCGCTATCGAAGACGAAGTCGGACGCTACGCAGTAACCTTCTGCACCGCAAAGGAAAAGGAAGACGACACAAATAAGAAGAAAGAATATGTGTTCAAGCAGGTAAATACCTGACCTTGACGCACGGGAGGAAAATACTATGTCCAATACCGTAATGTATACCGCGAAATTCTCATCGCCGCAGCTGCTCGTTGTCAGAAATGGCAGCATAAAGTCCTATACCATCAGCGGTGAAATGCTCGTCGGAAGGCACACCAAGGAAAATATGGTCGATATCGACCTCGATGCAGATTTCGTATCCCGTGCTCACGGTAAATTCATGTACAGCAATACAGGCTGCTTCTATGTCGATACAGGCAGCACCAACGGCACATACTTAGGCGGCGCGCGCCTCACAGCCAACGAGCCTCACCGCCTCACAAACGGCGACGTGCTGCATATCTATAACGGCACGCTGTCCGATAAAAACGACGTTATCACAATGATAATGATGTTCGATCACCCAATGGGCTTCACCCCGCAGTATATCGACCTCGAAGACCAGATAACCCAGGTAAGCATAGGCAGAAGCGTCGACAGGGACGTAACAGTCAGCTCCCAGGCTATCTCCGCCGACCACGCCGTGTTCTTCAAAAGCGGTCAGGGCTGGGCAATAGCCGATAAGGGCAGCACCAACGGCGTTTTCTTAAATAACGTCCGCGTCACCACACCGCTTTATCTGAAGCTCGGCGACTGCGTCAGAGTGGTCAACATCAACTTCATCTTCCTCGGCGACAAGATTCTCTACCAGAACGTCCGCTACGACCAGCAGGGCAGCAACAAGTGCTCCACCCTGCAAATACATATCGTCCAGCGTACCGTAAGAAAGCTGTTCAGCGTCCACGCCCTGCTTCGTGACATCAACGTCACCTTCAAAAGCGGCGAGATGATACTTATCCTCGGCGGCTCGGGCGCAGGCAAAACTACGCTTGTAAACGCTATCCTCGGCTACGAAAAAGCCGACGGCAAAATTCTCTACGATAACGTCGACCTCTACGCCGACGACCAGACGGTTCAGAATAAGATAAGCTTTGTGCCTCAGTCTGACCTTATGCGCGGCTTTGACAGCGTCTACCATACCCTGCATAACGCCGCGGAAATGAAGCTCCCCGACAGTATGCCGCCCGAGCTTATCGAGAAAAAGGTCTACGAGACACTCAAACTTTTCAACCTCGATAAAGTCGAGTCCAGCCTTGTTAAACAGCTCAGCGGCGGCGAAAGAAAGCGCCTCAGCGTCGCTATCGAGTATATCGCCGACCCCGAGGTGTTCTTCCTCGACGAGCCTGACAGCGGCATCGACGGACACTATACCGTTCAGCTTATGGCTATCCTGCGAAAAATAGCCAACGAGGGCAAGATAATCGTCATAATCTCCCACGGCGCAAACCGTATCGCCCAGAACTTTGACAAGGTGCTCGTGCTCGCAAAGAGCAAGCAGGACCAGTGCGGCTATGTGTCATATTACGGAACAGTCGAGAACTCGTATAAGTTCTTTGACACCGACAACCTCGAAGCTATCGTCGGCAAGGTCAACGACGACCCCGACTATTATATAGGCAAATTCAAAGGACTTTACAATTAGGAGAGTAATCGTATGCGCTCATCAATAGGGGAACAGATAAGAGTATATTTCGGAAAGTGCTGGAGAATCTTTCTCAACGAAAAAGGCTGGAAAGCGTTCATAAGCTCCGCCATCATCACCTTCCTCATCACCTGCGTAACAGGCAGTGATATGTTCAAAGCCTACCGCGCCACACGAAACGGCGCATTTGCGCTGGTCTGCGCAGGAATATGGATAGGCATCTTCAATTCCATACAGTCAATATGCAAGGAAAGAGACATCATCAAGCGTGAGCACCGCTCGGGAATGAGCGTGTTCGCCTACGTCAACGCCCACGCCCTGTTTGAACTGATACAGTGCATCTGCGAGGCGCTCATCGTCACCGTCATCACCGTCATCTTCAACAAGGACAACATCACAGGCTCGGGCGTAATGATGCCCGTCGTTATGGAACTTGCCATAACATTCTTTGTCATCATCTTCTGCTCGGATATGCTCGGTCTTATGGTGTCGTGCATCGTTAAAACGCCGCAGACCGCAATGACCGTAATGCCTTTCGTGCTTATCCTGCAGCTCATTTTGTCGGGAATGATATTCGAGCTGAAAGGCTTCACCGAGAAGCTCTCATTCCTTATGGTCTCCAAATGGGGACTCAACGCCGTGTGCATAACGTCAAACGTCAACGGAATGGTCGGCGCACCCGAAAACCACGACTTTGATTTCGAGGTCGCAAATCTCCTGAAAATGTGGACTTTCCCGATGATTTTCGCGATACTCTACATTCTCGTCGCCACATTCTTCCTCTCTCTCGTCGACAGAGACAAACGATAGTATATCCACATACGAAAGGGCGGTGAGCCTATGGATAACAACGAACAGTACCCGCAGTACGACAACTACACGAACTACGATAACTACGACACCACAGGCTATGACCCGTCTTACCAGCAGTACGGCGACTACCAGCAGTCTGATAACGGCTACGGTCAGTACGACAACACGGGCTATGGGCAGAACACTAACGGCTTCACCCCGTACAACGACTTCGGCTATAAACCGCCGCAGTCCGACCCCTACGCCTACCATTCACCCTACAGCGCCGCGCCGCAGACCTATGACCCATTCGCCGCGTCAGCGCCCTACCAGAAACCGTTCAAACGGCGCCCCTGGGTAAAATGGGTAGTCCTCGCGGTAGTGCTCGTCATTGCAGGCTTGCTGACCTTCTATTTCATCGAAAAAAACGGCACCCGCCGCGCGATACGTGACCTGCCCGACCCCGTGCAAACGCAGGCAGAGGGCGGCACCTCGAAAAAAGTCGACGGCTACGACGTCTCCATAACTTACAGATATTCGTACAGCATTGACGCCCTCGTCGTGAGTACCAAGGACTACGACGGCGGCTCTCACCTAAGAGACCAGCTTTCACCCGTCGATTTCGGACTCGCCTGGGGAAACGTCGCCGCCACAAATACAGAAATAGATTACCATTGGTCACAGTCAGGCAGATGGATTCACTGGGAGATAGACACAGCCGCCGATCTGGCAAAAGCAGGCGGAGTATCCACCGTCAACTCCCATTGCTCCAATAACCATATAATCCCCGCCACCTCGACCGTCGAAAGCGAGGTCAAAAAGGTGCGCAGGGGAGACCACGTCAAGCTCGAGGGCTACCTCGTCGATGTCTATGCCGAAAAATCCAACGGTACGTGGTTTGCGTGGAATTCAAGCACATCAAGAACAGATACAGGCGACGGTGCCTGCGAGGTCTTTTACGTCACCAAAGCAGAGATAGTCAGCTGACCTTGCGCCCGAGCCATAGGAGATAACAACAATGTATGAAAAGAACAGTAAGCCTCTTGGGTATTTCGGCGCGTTCGTACTCGACGTCGCAATACTCACCATCTGCTTCCTGATCTGGATGATGATAAGCACCATCTACCACAGCGGCAGACAGAACTCGGTCGCAGGACTAAAAGAGCCTGTCCAGACCGACGTCAGCGGCAGCTTCCGTCTCAGCAAAGGCAGCTACGACTGCACCATAACCTATAAATGCTCCTACGATATCGAAGCTCTGGTCGTTCATACCAAGGAGTATCCCGAATCTGACGATATGGCGGATACCCTTTCACCGCTCGACCTCGCTCTTGCGTGGGGAAAAGTCGCCGAAATGAACGAGGAAATAGATTTCGGCTGGGAGCAGAGCGACCGCCATTGCCGCGTCGGCGCATTGCAGCAAGCAGATGTCGATAAGCTCGGCGGCGTAGACGCCATAACAGCCAGCTTTTCAAATAACCATATCATTCCCGCGGAAAAATGCGTCGAAAAACAATTGCTTTCTATCCGCAGAGGCGACCGCGTGCGCCTGCGGGGCTACCTTGTCAACGTCGACGGCTATGACCGCAGCAAAAACAGGGGAGCCTGCTGGTATTCCAGCATATCAAGAACCGACGTCGGACAGGGCGCGTGTGAAGTTTTCTACGTCACCAACGTCGATATCATAGAAGAATGAAACGAACAACAGGGGAGGAAACCTTAATGCGCAAAAGGATACTTGCACTTTCGCTGGCACTTATGCTTCTTTCTGCCACCGCCTGCAGCAGCAGTTCATCGCAGACCGACAGCTCCAAATCGTCAAGCTCGCAGACCGAAAAGGACAGCTCCTCGCTGACCGATACCACCACGACCACAACTGCGCAGACAACTGCCGACAGTTCGTCACAGCCCGAGAAGACCACCACCGAAACGAAAAATACGGCGACCGAGCTTCCCGAGCAGACCAAGAGAGTCGTGTATGACCCCGATAAACAGCGCAACGAGTATATCTATGGCGGCGAGACCGATACCGACGGCGACGGCCTGCCCGATAACGTCGAAAAGCAGATAAAGACCGACCCGAAAAAGACCGATACCGATAAGGACGGTCTGACCGACTATCAGGAGCATTGCCTTACAGGCACCGACCCCACTATCTACGACTCAATCCAGAAAGGCGTCTCCGATGCCAAGGTCGACGTGGAAAACGACGGTCTTTCTAACGAAAAGGAGATTCAGCTGCGTACCGACCCCAAGCATCCCGACACCGACCGTGACGGTCTGACCGACGGCGATGAGGTCAACCGCTATAAGACCGACCCGCTCGATCCCGATACCGACGGCGACGGAATTTCCGACGGTGACGAGGTCAAAAACGGCACCGACCCGCTGAAAAAGGGCGGTTCAAACTCTAACCCCAATACTAACCCTGGCGGCTATTCCGAACAGCCTATCCCCGCAGCTTCAAGCGTGTTCAAAAGCGTCAATAAGTCGGGCGAACCATACACACTGTCAATGAAAGTTTTCGCCAGCGCCGACGCAGAAAGCAAGCTCTCCGCCCGCGAAACGACCATAACCGACCTGCAAAAGAGCAAAGTCCTCGTCGGCAAAGCCGTTGATATCACCGCTGACAAGTCTCTCGACTGCCGCGGCGCGACACTCTATTTCCGCCTCGATAAAGCCTACGTCAAGAAGAATCTCACGTTTGGCAAAAAAGACCGCGACGGCATAAAAGCGCTCTATATCGCCTATTTCGATAAGCAGGCAAACGCCCTGCTCCCGCTTGAAACCACCTACGACGAGGCAAACTGCTCCGTCAGCGCCCAGTTCACAGGCGAGCTTACGACCTTTATGCTGGTCGATTCAAACGTCTGGGACGAGGATATGATGAACAGCTGGGCAAAATCCCGCAAGGACTTCGGCGATATAATGAAACTCACGATTTGATAATCACTATACTATAAATAAAAGCAGGGAAGACAATCTGTCCGCCCTGCTTTTTTCTATTGCCATTGTGTTGTTGATAAAACAAATCAGAATTTATATCATCACTTTGTTTTAGATGTGCACCCGAATGAGGCAAACCGTTCGCAAGCGAACGCTCTGGGGCGACCGGAAAGCCCCCCAAAAACAAGCGCGCCGCCGCTGCGGTCACTTTGTACTGTGCGGCTTTTCCGATTCCGCAAGAACTCGTTCTTCCATCTCCGCATAAAGCCTGTAAATCGGCGCAATGCCCTGCATATCCCGCGCCACCCGCTCAAACAGCTTTTCATCAAACAGCTCGCCGCTGTCCGCGCTGTCATAGCAAACGCAGATCGACTTGCGGTTGACCCAGTCAAGCAGGTCGGGCGCACAGTCGGGAAAACGGTTTTTCTTGTACATCTCACCGCCAAGATAAAACCTGTCCTGCTTTTCAAACGCCCTCTTTGCCGCCGTGAACACCTTGTCGCCAGAAAGCGCCATCTTCCTCAGCTGTTCCATTGAAGCCGTCCCCGTGCGGTAGTATCCGCACCCGTAGCCAAAGCCCTCCAAGGAAATGTAAAAGTAAAACTCTGGCAAAAGGTCGTAAGCGCTGGCTTTCTTTCGGTGCACCGAGCACCACAGCGAGTCGCGGAAAACAGCTCCGCCCTTGACGTACCTCGCATCACGGTAAATCCTCGATACGCACTTGGGCGTGCAAACCAGCTTGTCATCAATCTTTTCCATCACAGGCGCAAGCGTCTCCAACAGCTCCGCGAACGGCGCAAGCACCAGAGCCTCGTAATCGCCCTTGTGCTCCTTGAACCACTCCCTGTCGTTTCGCATATAGTTCTCGCTGATAAATCCCAGCGTCTTTTCGGTAAATCCCATAACTCTCAGCTCCGTTTCTCTATTGATTCTATCATTCATCACCGCAAAAGTCAACCAACGCACCGTAATTGTTTTGTAAAAACAAAAACAAATTTCAACAAAACTATTGAAAAAATCTGATGAATGTGCTATACTAACTTTGTATATCGGCGCATAGCCGTAACAACCGAAACAAAAAACGTAAATTTTCAAGGAGGAGAACGTAAGAAATGAAAAAAAAGATCGTAGCAGCGGTATTATCCCTGCTGTTAGCAGCTTCATCGGTTCCGATGGCTGAATTTGCAAGCTTCCTGCCCGATACAGCAATAACTGCCACCGCAGCGACACAAACCGAATACGGCACCGTAAAGGTTGTGGCACCAACGGGATCGGAAATGGAAATAAACTACACAATAACAAATACCGATGGAAAGAAAACTCTCTCACTCACCATACCTGCCGGCTATTTCAAGAAAGCAGACAAAATCGAAGTAAATACAAATAATATCAAAAGTGCACTGAGCGCTGCGGGTAAAGCAACCACAGGCTATACTTATGTAGAACTTAAGCACTCTTTCTCAGATGTTGCCTATTCTACAACGGCCAGAGTAGAGTTCAAGGATAGCTTTATCACCAAGATAGGCAGCGGTATGTTCTCCAGCAACAGAACTCTTACATCTGTTGATCTCGGTTCGAGCATCAAGTATATCGGAAGCAGCGCATTCAGCGGCTGTTCATTCTTTGCAGGAAGCGGTACAAACAATACCATCGACCTCAGCAAGGTAGTTGAGATCGAAGATAACGCATTCTCAGGCTGTACCACACTTGCAGGTGCAAAATTCTCAACATCACTCACAACGATCGGCAGATCTGCATTTACAGGCTGTACAAATATCAAGAGCCTTTCGATCCCTGCATCTGTAACAAGCATCGGTTCATCTGCATTCAATAACAACTCATCTCTTACGACCGTTGCATTTGCATCAGGCTCCAAGCTCTCAGTGCTGGGCGACAACGCATTCAGCAACTGCGCGCTGCTTGAAACAGTATCCGTAGGCGGCACCACATACAACACCCTGCCGTCAGGCACAGATACAACTCCTGATGATAGGGGCAATGCAAATCTCGGAAAGAACGTTTTCCAGAACTGCGTAAAGCTGCAGAACTTCACCGTTCCTGCTTCTTACAAGTATCTCCCCGAGGGTATGTTCAGCAACTGTTCAACACTCAAAACAGTAGATTTCACTAAGGCTACCAAGCTCTGTTCTATCGGCACCCGCTGCTTCACAAAGTGCGCAGGTATAATCGAAATGACTCTGCCTGACAGCGTAAAAAAGATCAACCCTGCTGCATTTGACGGCTGTACACAGCTCAAAAAGCTGCTTCTGCCTGACGGGATAGAGGAATTTGTTCCTGCATCTTCAAATACACAGACCTTTGCAAACTGCCCTGTTCTTTCAATGGCTCCTAAGAGCAGAGCAAACGAGATAGCAAACAAGCCTAATACGATCCTTATCCCTGACGGGATCACACATATCACAGCAGGCTGCTTTCTCAACTGCAAAGGTATCACAAGCATCGACCTCAACAACGTTCGTACTATCGCAGAGGGCGCATTCGCAAACTGCGCAGCACTGCCTGAGATCGCTATCCCTCAGCCTGTGACCGTTCTTAATAAGAACCTGTTCAACGGATGCACAAACCTGAAAAAAGTAACCTATTCGTCAAATCTTACCGAGATAAAGGAGAGCGTTTTCTATAGGTGTTCTTCTCTTTCGACCTTTACTCCTAACGGCACGAATGCTATCAAGAATACTCTGCAGATAACACCGTCCTGCCAGGCTATCCAGCAAAGCGCATTTGCAGAAAGCACCAGCTTCAAGTATATCAACGTACTCGGCGGCGCTTCCAGCAAGCTGGCAACACTGGGTATCAGAGCATTCTCAGGCTGTACCTCACTGGAAGGTGCAACCACCGACGGAACTTCCAGCACCGAGCTGAAATTCCCATCAGGCGTTCTCGTTATCAGAGATAATACTTTTGAAAAGTGTACAAGCCTTAAAGCTGTTCAGTTCGAGGGAGAAGTAACATCTATCGGTAAATCCGTATTCCAGAACTGTACCTCACTTGAAAGAGTAATCCTCAAGCCAAAGGTAACACAGATAGGCGAGTCCGCATTCAGCGGCTGCTCCAGCCTGCAGAAACTTCCTGAGACAGTCGATAGAACGAGCGCTATCACACAGCTTGAAAAGATAGACAAGAACACCTTCCAGAACTGTACTGCACTCACAGTCGTTAATATCTCCGAGGCTGCCAAGCTCAAAACTATCGACGCAAGTGCATTCATCGGCTGTACAAACATGACCAAGTTCATCTTGCCTGCATCGGGTCAGGTAAGCTCCATCGGTGCAAGTGCATTCCAGAACTGCACCAAGCTCGCAGTTGTAAATACAGCTACATCTGCAACCAAGACTTCATTCCCGACGAGCATCGTAAATATCGGCAGCAGCGCATTCAGCAATACAGCTCTTGCAGATATCACTCTGACCAAGCCTAAGAACGCAGATTATTATAACGTTCTCGGCGATAATGTATTCTCCAACTGCGCAAGTCTTACAACCGTAAACTTCGCAAATTCCAACCTTACATCGCTTCCTAAGAGCGCATTCAACGGCGATAAGGCTCTTGTAACTGTCAAGCTGCCAACAACGCTTGAAACTATCGGCGACAGCGCATTCTCAGGCTGTGAGAACCTGAGCACCATCAACAGCTCCACAAAGGGAACAGCTCAGCTGCCTGATAACGTTAAGACCATCAGCGCTTATGCATTCACGAACTGCTATAACATCGCCAAGTTCGTTATCCCTGCCGCTACCGATAATATCGACCTGAGCGCATTCAACGCAACTCTTACCTATACTCAGGCAGATATCGACTCGGGCAAGTATAATCCGCTCAAGGAATTCTCCGTTGCTTCCGGCAACCAGAACTATAAGAGCGTAAACGGTGTCCTTTACAACAAGTCAGGCACAGACCTGCTGCGTTACCCGATGATGAAGGCAGGCAAGTCCTTCACTATCCCGAATACCGTTACTCATATCGTGACAGCAGGTATGGGCTCTAACAACAACCTTGAAATCGTAAAGATAGGCACAGGCGTTACACAGATAGACGCTCAGGCATTCAATAGAATGCAGACTCTGCGTTCTGTTGACTTCGGCACAAATACAACCGTTACTATCGCAGACAATGCGTTCAGCTCACTGTCCTCAAATCCTAAGGTAGTGTTCTACGGCGCATCAGGCTCAACAGCAGAGGCTTATGCTAATAAGTACAGCGGCTATATCACATTCATCGACAACAACAAAAAGGCTGTTAAGATGACCATCAAGCAGGGTACAGACATCTATACCAGCCGCGGCAATTCCATCAAGCTCGAAGCTATCCTCACAACAGCATCAGGCGAGGTAACAAGCGACGTTATCAAGTGGGTATCAAACGATACCAATGTCGCAAGCATCAGCAACGACGGTACCCTCACACCGAGAAAAGACGGCTCAACAACCGTTATCGCAACATCGGGCAACGGTCTTACCGTTACCGTTCATGTAAACGTCGGCGATCAGGTCGTTCGTCTCGCAGGCAGCGGCAGATATGCAACCGCAGCTGAGATCTCCAAGAACAGCTTTGAAACAGCTGATACAGTAGTCCTCGCTAACGGTCTCAACTCCGCAGACGCACTCGCAGGCGTTCCGCTTGCAAAGGCATACAACGCACCTATCCTTCTTACAACTACTCCTACGCTCCCGACCGATACTCTCAACGAGATCAAGCGCCTCAAAGCCAAGAACGTTATCATCCTCGGCGGCAACGGTGCTATCAGTCCAAACGTTGAAAAGATACTCCAGAACAACGGTCTTACGACTGAGCGTATCGCAGGCGGCACAAGATTTGAAACAGCTACCAAGATAGCTGAGAAGCTCGCTGAAAAGAAGGGCAAAAAGCCAACAGAAGTATTCTTCGTTTACGCATACAACTTCGCAGATGCACTTTCCGCAAGCACAGTTGCAGCAGTAAAGGGCGCTCCTGTTATCTACCTCAAAACAACAGGTGATTTGGATAAGCAGACCGCAGATTACCTCGCAAGCGTAAAGGGCTCCGTTAAGCAGGCTTATGTAATAGGCGGCGCAGGCGTTATCAGCGACCCAATGATGAAGACCGCAGCATCTGCTCTCGGTCTCACAAGCGGTAAGACTGTTACCAGAGTCTATGGTGCTAACAGATATGCTACCTGCGTTGCAGTAAACAAGGCATTTGCTTCCTCTATGACAGGTACAGCACTTTGCATCGCAACAGGCGCAGACTTCCCTGATGCACTCGCAGGCGGCGTGTTCGCAGCAATAAAGAGCGCACCTCTGTTCCTCGTGAACAACGCAGTTAAGAAGCTCGACGATACACAGACTGCATACCTCAAAGAAAAGCAGGCTAAGAAGTTCTTCGTATTCGGCGGACCCGGTGCGGTATCCGACCCTACAGTGAACCTCGTAAAAGCAGTTAAGTAATATCTGTCTTTCAAAGTCCGCAGGATAATTCCTGCGGACTTTTTTGCGCCTTTTTGCAGCCTATTTTGCTAAATGTGTTAAAAATCCTCGTATAATTTGCAAAAAACTGTTGAAATTGTTCAAGACTTGTGATATAATGTAATTTACATAATAGGTAAAGTATCACTAAAACTGATATCATATACTAGGAGGAATAACCGCTATGAAAAAAAGGATACTTGCAGGCGTACTTGCGCTGCTTATGGTCGCATCGGCAATGCCGCTTAGCGATTTTGCAGACTTTGTCCCCGATATGTCCGTGACCGCCTCGGCTCAAGACAATGAAAATGACTTCAAACCGTTTTCAGGAAAGGTCGAAAAAGACGGCATAGTATTGACCTATACAGGAAAGCTCGATGACTATGGCACGCCATATCTGTCCATAAACGTTACGCAGGCGAATATCGTCAGCGGTCTTGGCACACCGACCGTTACCGTCAATACCAACAGCCTAAGAGCACCCATTGAAGAGTCTATAGAAAAGGCTAAACAGCAAGAAAATGCCAGCAAGATACAGTACGTTATGCTCGATGCATATAAAGGCGACGGAGGCATAACAGGCAACTCCGAGATAGGTCACGTTATTTTCAGCGAGGAAGATACATATATCAGCGGTGTCGGCGCCCTGCTGGCAGGCTGCAAAAACCTGCAAACCGTCAAGTTCAACAGCCGTATCCGCAGACTCAGCGGTACCTTTGACGGCTGTACCTATTTTGCGGGCAGCGGCACAGATAATATCATAGACCTCACCAATTTCATTGATTTGGGAAGAAATACGTTCTCAAGCTGTACAACTCTTGCAGGCGTTATATTTAATAATAGCCTGACCACGATAGGCGAAAGTGCGTTCTCGGGCTGTATCAATCTCACCAATATCAATATCCCCGCCAGCACCAAGCTCATCCGCGACAGCGCGTTCTCGGGCTGTACAGCCCTTAAAAGCTGTAACTTTGAAGCAGGCTCAGTATTGACCTATATCGGCACAAGCGCGTTCTCAGGCTGCACAGCACTGAGCGGCATCAACGTCGGCGATAAGGAAAATACCCTGCCGTCAGGTGTCGAAAGAACAGGCAACAGCGTGTTCTCAGGCTGTACATCACTGCACGATTTCACTGTCCCCAAGAGATTGAAGCGCATAGCTTCAAATATGTTCAGCAGCTGCTCGGCTCTGCGAAATGTAAAGTTTGAAAACGGCAGTGAGTGCGAGTACCTGCTGGAAGGTGCGTTCGGAGGCTGTTCTGCAATGATAAACATCGAGCTTCCGAACAGTATCAAAGCTATCGGCGGCAACGTGTTCAGCAAATGTACCAACCTTGAAAAAATCATCGTTCCCGACAGTATCGCAGCTTTCGATGTCGCCATCGACAAGAGCTGGAAAATGCCCGATAAAACGGCTGAATGGGAGCTTGAATGGGAAGTTGAAAAAGGAAAATATGTCCCCGTGACAGAATACAGCATCTCAGGCTCAGGCAATACTTTCTCTGATTGCCCCGTTCTGTCTCTTGCACCAAAGAGCAAGGAAAGCGTGCTCAAACCGAACCAGATACTTGTGCCCGATAATGTGACCTTTATCCCGAGAAGCTGTTTCAATAAGTGCACAGGTATCACCGATGTTCAGATGCCGAATGTTACCGATATTGCCGAAAGCGCATTCCGCGAGTGTACCGCTCTGCCGCAGGTCACAGTTCCTGACGCAGTGACTGTTATCAGGGAGTATGTGTTCTATAAATGCTCGTCACTGCACACCGTTGAATATTCCAAAGCGACCACCCAGCTGCAAAAATATGCGTTCGGCAGCTGTTCCTCGCTTGAAACAATGACTCCCAACGGCACCGAGCCTATCGAGTATACGATCCAGTTCCCAAAAACGCTGGGTATGGTATGTTCAAGAGCCTTTGAAAACTGCGCGTCGTTCAAGTACCTCAACTTCCTCGATGCAGATGTAAGCGAATTTGCCATCATGGAGGAGGGCACCTTCTCAGGCTGTTCCTCGCTTGAAGGCTCAACCACCGACGGTACGTCCTCTGAGGAGCTTCGCTTCCCGAAGAAAGTTGTCGTTATCGAAGCAACAGTTTTTGAAAAGTGCGCAAAGCTCAAAACCGTCAGGTTCACAGGAAACGTCACCTCTATCGGCGACAGCGCGTTCAGCAGCTGCTCCGAAATGACAAGGATAACCCTCAACCCGACCGTTACCCAGCTCGGCAAGAGCGCCTTTGCAAACTGCAAAAAGCTCCAGCAGCTCCCGATGACCGAAACGGGCGAAAGTGCCCTTATACAGCTTGAAGACATCAAAGACCAGACCTTCACAGGCTGCGAGAGCATCACCGAGGTCAACCTGTCAGACGCCAAGAACATCGAAGCGATAGGCGCATCTGTGTTTGTCGGCTGCTCCAGGCTTGAAAGAGTTATCCTCGCTCCCGACGGCAAGCTCGGCAGCATAGGAAGCAACGCATTTGCAGGCTGCTCAAAGCTCTCGTTCATTTCAGCCGACAGTCAGGCGTCCTACAACAGCCTGCCCGATTCAGTCCATACTATCGGTCAGAGCGCGTTCAGCGGCACTTCGCTTGAAAACATCACCATCGTAGCGCCCGCAAACCCGAAATATTATAACGTCATCGGCGGCAACGCCTTTGAAAACTGCGCAAAGCTCGAATATATAGACCTTTCACAGTCAAACCTCTCAAAGCTGCCGTCATCGTTCGCATCAAGAGCAACCGCGCTTAAAGAGGTCAAGCTGCCCGCGACACTCTCCGCTGTCGGCGAAGCCGCATTCGACGGCTGTAAAGCCCTCGAAAAGATAAACAGCACCGAAAAGGGCGTCTCCCAGCTTCCCGAAGCGCTCAAATCCGTCGGCAGCAATGCGTTCAGGGATAACCTGTGCATCAGCAAGGTCATCATTCCCGCAGCAGCCGATAATCTCAACACAAACGCGTGGACAGTCCAGACAAACTTTACCACCGCAGATGTCGAGTCAGGCAAGGTCAGCCCGCTCAAAGAGTTCGTTGTCGACGAAAACAACTCCAACTATATGAGCATCGACGGCGTTCTGTATAATAAAAAGGGCACAAGAAGACTGCTTGTCTATCCCGTTATGAAATCCGAGACTGACTATGCCGTTCCCGATTTCGTTGAGGAGATCGCCGAGAACGCAATTGTCAACAATAAGTATATTCAGGGCATAAAGCTCACCGATAACGTTAAAAACATCATCAAGAACTCCATCAAGGGCTGCACAGGTCTGCGCCGAGTCGAGTTCGGCACAAATACCACCGTCGCTATCGACAACAGCGCATTCACAGGCTTGACAGGCAACCCCAAGGTCGCATTCTATGCCGCACAAGGCTCAACAGCCCAGGCATTTGCCGCTTCCCACAGCAACCAGATAGAGTTCATTGACAACGATAAGGTCGCCGTTTCCCTCACTATCGCGGAGGGCAGCAGGATAAGAGTCCTCAGAACAGACGGCAAGTTCAAGCTCACCGCAGTATTGCTTGATAAAAACGGCGAACCCACCGAGGACGTGCTCGTGTGGACATCGTCAAACCTCGACGCAGCTATCGTCGATAATACAGGCAACGTCACACCAAAGGCTAACGGCGTCTCCTTCGTCACCGTTTCCTCTGCAAACGGTCTTTCAGCCACCATCGAGGTCATCGTCGGCGCGACCACCATCAGTACCGATATGGTCACCGTGCCTGAAATGAACTATGTCTACGACGGCAATCAGAAGCTCCAGCCTGTCATCGTCAGCATAGACGATAAACAGCTTACCGAGGGCACCGACTATACCCTCAGCTATACCAATAACATCAACGCAGGCACAGCTACCGTCACCGTCACGGGCAAGGGCAAATATGCAGGCTCTCTCGACTTTGCTTTCCCGATAGCACCCGCACCGATAGATGATATGCAGGTGACGTTCTCGCCTGAACCTCTCTATTATACGGGCAGTCCGCTGGAACCCTTCACAGAGGTCAGCATCAACGAAAAGGTTCTCCTCAACGGCAGAGACTACGAGGTCACCTTTGATAAGAACGTCAACGTCGGAAAGGGCGAAGCGACCTTCACAGGCAAGGGCAACTATACAAGCACCGTTGTCAAGGAGTTTGAGATTTCCGCAAATCCTATTACCGATATGATAATCGACCTGAGCAGGTCGTCGTTCAATTACAACGGCTACATTCAGAAGCCGAGCGTCACTATCGCCAATAAAGACCACGAACTGCTCACCGAGGGCAAGGACTATACCATTTCTATCCCCGAAAGCCTCGACGCAGGCGAGTATCAGATAGTTATCAATGGTATCGGCGGCTATTGCGGCGAAACAACAGCATCTTACTGGATAGCTGCAAGGTCTATCGACGAGCCTGAAATAACCGCTAAGCCAAAGACCGAGTCTGTCGTTTACGACGGCACCGAAAAGACCGTTAAGGTCGAGGTCAAGGACGGCACAAGACTTCTCACCGAGGGCAAGGACTATACACTTTCCTTTGACGAGAACATCAACGTCGGCACAGCCTATGCAACCATCATCGGCATCGGCAACTACCAGAACAGCGTTCCAGTCTCGTTCGAGATAACTCCTAAGCCTGCAAGCGAGCTTACCGTAAAACTCAGCCCGCAGAGCTACAACTACGACGGCAGCCCGAAAACTCCCGCTGTTACCGTCTATAACGGCAACCAGCTGCTCGAACTTGATACCGACTATACCTTCGAGTACGAGAACAATACCGACCCGGGCACAGCATACGTCGTTATCACAGGCAAGGGCAATTTCAGCGGCACCGCAAAGATACCGTTCAGTATCGTCAGCAAGGAAACTATCGTTGAAAGAATTTACGGCGCCAACAGATTCCTCACCAGCGTTGAAATTTCAAAGAAAGCCTGCTCGTCAGCAGATACCGTAGTTATCGCCTCGGGCATGAGCTTTGCCGACGCACTTGCAGGCGTCTCCTACGCAAAGGCTCTCAACGCACCTATCCTGCTCGTCGCTCAGAACTCTATCAGCGACGATATGCTCAAAGAGATTGACCGCCTCGGCGCTAAAAATGCAGTCGTTCTCGGCGGCGAGGGCGCAGTCGGCGCAAAGGTTGTCAACGCAGTCAGAAACAAGGGGCTTTCAGTCGAAAGAATAGCAGGCAAGTCCAGATTTGATACCGCTGCCGAGATAGCAGCCAAGCTCAAGGATACCTGCGGCGCACCCGAAAACCTCTACTTTGTCTACTATAACGGCTTTGCAGACGCACTCTCCGTCAGCAGCGTAGCAGGCATACAGGGCGCTCCCGTGCTCTATGTCAAGACCACAGGCGACCTCGACGACGCCACCAAGCAGTACGTTGCCTCTGTCAAGGACAGCGTAAAGAACGTCTATGTAATAGGCGGCACAGGCGTTATCAGCGATGCTATGTGCAAGACCATCAAGGCTGCAACAGGCAAAACTCCCGAAAGAGTCGCAGGCGCAAACAGATACGAGACCTGCGTCCAGGTAAACTCCAAGTTTGCAGACACCGTCTCCGCAAAAACTCTCTGCGTCGCAACAGGCTTTGACTTCCCTGATGCCCTCGCAGGCGGCGTTTTCGCAGCAATGAACAACGCTCCTCTGTTCCTTGTAAACGGAAAGGATAAGAAATCCACCCTCTCCGATACACAGACAGCCTACATCAAGCAGAAAGCCGCCGGTAAGCTGTATGTGATCGGCGGAACAGGCGCAGTTCCCGACGCATACGTCAATAAGATAAAGAACGTCAAGTGATAAAAACCCCTGCAAGTCCGCAGCAAATGCCTGCGGACTTGCTTTTTTTTGCTTTGCACTTGATTTCATCATACATTTGTGTTATAATAATTAATGTATTTAATAAATATGGTCGTCAAAATCTTTTGTTAGGGAGTATAGTTATGGGATTTACTACACAGACGTTTCTGTTCCTGTTTTTCCCTGTGTGCATCATATTGTATTACCTTATCTATATGATAAGCACCAGAGGACCTTTGTCCAAGTATCTGACAAAGGCGCAGGCACCCGATATCGCATTGATATTGATAAGCCTGTTTTTCTATAACTGGGCAGGCGTTGGCGAGGCGTGGAAACTCGTCATCTATATCGCGGCAGTCTACGGAATGGGTTGGGCGATACAGTTCAAAAGGGACTATGTAAAGAAACCAAAGGACGATTTCGGCTATTATACCGAAGAGCCCGAGGAAAAAGAAGAAGAGGAAGAGGAGGAGATCCTCGACCCTATCGAAAAGCGTAAGCGCGAGATAAAAAAGCGTCTCGCCGAGGAGCAGAAGGTCGAAGAAAAGCCAAAGTGGTGGAAAGAAACCGACTGGATAAGCGTCGGTATCATCACCGCCTGCGTCGCTGTCGTTACCTTTATCCTCGTTTACTATAAGTACGCCGATTTCCTCACCAATCTTCTCAGCTTCAATTTCAACGCTGAAAAGACCTCTCTTGTCGCACCGATAGGCATCTCGTTCATCACATTCTCTGCGATAAGCTACCTCGTTGATATCCGCAGAGGTCACGGCGACTGCAAGAACCCTATCAACTGCGCACTCTATCTGTGCTTTTTCCCGAAGGTCATCTCAGGACCTATCGTTCTGTGGAAAGACTTCAAACCGCTCTGCGGACAGAAGACCCTCACACTCGATATGGCTTTTGAGGGCATCGAGAGAATAATGATGGGCTTTGCAAAGAAGCTCATAATCGCCGATACATTCGGCGCCTGCATCGCAAGCACCGTCGGCGTCGCTATCGACGTTCCGACAGCCTGGGGCGTGAACTTCCTGTTCATGATGCAGATCTACTTTGATTTCTCGGGCTATTCCGATATCGCTATCGGTTTGGGCAAACTGCTTGGCTACGATATGAAAGAGAACTTCAACTTCCCATATGTCTCCACATCTATCAAGGATTTCTGGAGACGCTGGCATATATCCCTGGGAACATGGTTCAAGGAGTATATCTATATCCCACTCGGCGGAAGCCGCAAAACACAGCTCAGAACTATCATCAACCTCGCCGTTGTTTTCCTGCTCACAGGACTGTGGCACGGCGCAGCCTGGACGTTCGTTGTCTGGGGCGCACTCAACGGACTGTTCCGTATCCTCGAAAAGCTCATGGAAAATTCGGGCTTCTACGAGGCTATCCCATCGTTCATCAAATGGCTGTTCACAATGGTCATCGTCTACTTCTGCTGGATAATCTTCCGCTTCGATAACTTCCAAGACCTCACCGACTGGTTCAAGGTTATGTTCGGCGCATCAGGCAATGACACCGTACCGTATACATTCCTGCACTATTTCGATTGGCAGATCATCGCCTTTGCCGCAGTCGCATTCTTTGGCTCAACGATACTCGGCATCGAAAAGATAAAGGATTCCTGCGAAAGAGCAAGAACCAACAGCGGAGCAATGTTCTTCCGTGAGCTTCTCGGCATCGCACTTTTCGCCCTCGCCGTAATGTTCATGGTAAGCTCTACATACAGCCCGTTCATCTATTTCCAGTATTGATTTGAAAGGAGAAAGCTATGAAAGGCGTTAAAATATTTACATTGATAGCGTTCTTTGCGATAATCGCCGTGCCGCTTGCTCTGTTCAATTTCAAACCTGATGCAGCCTCCGAGATAGATAACCGCAAACTCGCAGAAAGCCCGTTCAGCGATAAAGCCGATAAGTCGAAGCGCTGGACAGAGCGTACCGAGGCATACGTCAACGACCGTATCGGTCTGCGTGACCAGATGATACTCGGCTATACAGTCATAAACGACCTCGCATTCGGCAAAATGGTGCACCCGTCTTATACATACGGTAAAAACGGCTATGTTTTCGGCGCAGGCATCTATACCGAGAACGACTTTGGTGAGTTCCATGTGGAATTTGCAAAGGCGATAAAGAAAATGCAGGACTACTGCGAACAAAGAAACGTACCGTTCCTGCTCGTTTTTGACCCTGCAAAACCAGCTATCCTCACCGATAAGCTGCCAAGCAGCACCAACTACGACCGCGGCTGCGTCGAGCAGTTCCTCGCAGAGCTTAAAAAGCTGGGCGTAAACTACGTCGATAATACCGAAACACTCAAACAGCTCAACGATTCGGGCACAGAGGTTTTCAATAAGAAATACGACGCAAACCACTGGAACGATACAGGCGCTTTCTACGGCACGCAGAATTCGCTCAAAGCATTGCAGAAGCTCTCGCCAAAGGTGCACGTCAACGACATCTCCGAGTTCGACGTAAGCACCAAGACCGAAACTACGCTGCCCGTCTCCAAGTTCCCGATAAACGAAACTGTGCCCGTCTATACCGCGAAAAATAAAGCAAGAGACATCACCTCGCGCTTTACGGGACTTCCGCTTGATAAGAACTATAACCATTTCGCCTATACAATAAACGACCAGCGTAAAAAAGAGGGCGCACCGAGAGTCCTTATGTTCCAGGGCAGCTATATCAACTCCTACGGACATAAGTATTACGAGAACGCCTTCGGCGAGTGCGTGCAGGTGCATAACTACCAGAACGTTCTCAACCTGCCTTTGTATTATAACATCTTCAAACCCCAGGCAGTCGTTTTCGAGCTTGCAGAGTATACCCTCAAATCCGCGTATTTTGATTATAGCAAGGTCAAGAATATCAGCTTCAACCCTCAGCTCAAATCCTTCAAGGGCACATTTGAAGCACCTAAGAGCCTTGCCTACGACGCAATAAGCATCGAAAAGAACAAGGATGCCAAGTATACCACAATTACCTGGAAAACTGACGAAGACCCGCAGTATGTGTGGCTCGTGCTCGAAAAAGAGTATGATATGCAAAAGAACAGCGACGGCTATTCGGTAATCGTCCCGACCGCCGAAATAGAAAAGGAAAACGTCAAAGTCCAGATAAAAGCCTATAAGGATAACGACATCAACGTCTACTCGTAACAAAACCAAAGAAGCCCAAGAGAAATCTTGGACTTCTTTTTTTGCGCACAAAAAAAGGGGAGCACCCACGGTGCTCCCCAAAAGTTTGTATTTTAGTCCACCTTTGGCATCTTTGCAACGCTTGCAGCTATCTCCTCGTCAGTCGGGATATAGTCGCTCATCTTGCCATCGTTGAATGCCTCGTAAGCGTACATATCAAAGTAACCTGTGCCAGTAAGACCGAACAGGATAGTCTTTTCCTCGCCCGTCTCCTTGCATTTGAGAGCCTCGTCAATAGCAACTCTGATAGCGTGGCTGCTCTCAGGCGCAGGCAGAATACCCTCTGTCCTTGCAAACTGCTCAGCAGCAGCGAATACGCTGGTCTGCTCAACGCTTCTTGCAGTCATCAGACCATCATCGTACAGCTGTGAAAGAACGCTGCTCATGCCGTGATAACGCAGTCCGCCTGCGTGGTTAGGCGACGGCATAAAGGTACTTCCCAGTGTGTACATCTTTGCCAGCGGGCAAACAGCACCCGTGTCGCAGAAATCGTAACCGTAAGTTCCTCTTGTCAGCGATGGGCAGGAAGCAGGCTCAACAGCGATGAATTCGTAATCAGCCTCACCGCGCAGCTTTTCACCCATGAACGGCGAAATAAGTCCGCCCAGGTTGGAACCGCCGCCTGCGCAGCCGATTATCATGTCAGGCTTGATGCCGTATTTGTCCATTGCTATCTTCGATTCAAGACCAATTACAGACTGGTGCAGCAGTACCTGTGAAAGTACCGAGCCAAGAACGTATCTGTAACCTTCCTGTGTGGTCGCTGCCTCAACAGCCTCAGAAATAGCGCAGCCCAAAGAACCGTTTGTGCCTGGGAATTCAGCGTTTATCTTTCTGCCGACCTCTGTGAGCATCGACGGCGACGGTGTAACGTTCGCACCGTATGTGCGCATTACCTCACGTCTGAAAGGCTTCTGCTCGTATGATACCTTTACCATGTAGACCTGACAGTCAAGTCCCAGATATGCGCAAGCCATCGAAAGCGCCGTGCCCCACTGACCTGCACCTGTCTCTGTCGTAACACCCTTCAAGCCCTGCTTCTTTGCGTAGTAAGCCTGCGCAATAGCACTGTTGAGCTTGTGACTTCCCGAGGTGTTGTTTCCCTCGAATTTGTAGTAGATCTTCGCAGGCGTGCCCAGTGCCTTTTCAAGACAGTAAGCCCTTACCAGCGGAGATGGTCTGTACATCTTGTAAAAATCAAGTATCTCCTGCGGTATGTCGATGTAAGCAGTCTTGTCATCAAGCTCCTGCTTTGCAAGCTCTGTGCAGAAAACGTGGCTCAGCTCGTCAAGCGTGCAAGGCTGCAAAGTTCCTGGGTTGAGCAGCGGCGCAGGCTTGTTCTTCATGTCTGCACGTACGTTGTACCACTGCTTAGGCATTTCATTTTCTTCAAGATAGATCTTGTAAGGGATCTCTTTGCTCATTGTGGATCATTCCTTTCTGTAATTGCGGGTGAACAAACAAAAAACCTGCCCCATTTTCCACGGGACAGGATATTTACCTGCTGTGCCACCCAATGTTTCAGCTTTCGCTGCTTACGTACCGTCATACGTCCGACCTTTAACGCAGGTCATGCGTCTTGCCTACTCGGGTAAAACCCTTTCAGTTCGCCCTCACGAGTCCATTCGCAAAATGTCTGTATACCGCATTTACACCACCAGCGGCTCTCTTTGATACAGGTGCATAAAGCTACTTACCCTCGGTCAAAGGTTTTTGGCTACTATTAACAAAGATTATAATAGCACATCTTCTTATATTTGTCAAGCCCCAATTTACCGCCGCCGCGGCAAAAAACAACTGCCTTGTTTCCAAGACAGTAGCTAAAAGATTATACAAAGTAACGCCCGGAGCGATACAAAAGTCGCAAGTATCTCAAATTTATATGCGACGCTGACCGTCCTGACGGACGCCCACGGGAGTATCCTTACGGATACTCTGTTGCGAGCACAGCCGCGGCTGTTATTGGAGAATTACGCCTTTGACCATTTCGTCGGGGAGCGTCAGCTCGATACGGTCGCCCGAGTCGCGTCTGAATATCTCATACTTGGTTATTTCGCCGCGCTGCTTCATCTCTTTGGCGAGGTTTTCGACCAGCTCGACTCGTTTATCCTTATCGGCTGCTTTATAATCCTCTGTGCGCATCAGCGCTTTGACCTGCTCGTTGGGCGCAAGACCTGACGTATCTGTTTTGGGAATGCCCGCGACTTTATCGGCGGCGGATTCCTCGACAGCCTTTTCCCTCACGTTGTCGTCCTTTTTCTGCGGCTTGGCGCCCGAAGCAGTGGCATCTTCTTTTTCCGCTGATTTATACTGTTCCTCTGTGCCTGCGTAAGTTGACTCGGTTTCGGTGGTGATGTCCTTATCCTTTGAGCGCATAAGTGTCGTTGTGCCGATGACTACTGCGATGAGGCAGGCTGCAACGGCTGCATATTTGAGCCAGCCGCCCTTGCTGACGGTTATCTGGGATTCGCTCTGCGCGGGAGCGGTCGTATTCTGCGTGGTTTTCTGGCTGTTGTCTATTCTCTGTTCTATTCTGTTCCACAGCTTATCCATATCGGGAGAAGTGCCCTGCATATGACTGCGGTAATCATTCTGTATTCTGTTAGCCATACCGTTCACCCTCCTTGTAACGTTTTTTGAGTTTATCTATTGCCGCCTTATAGTTCCAGGCGACCGTTCCCATAGGCATTTGCAGCGTATCGCTTATTTCCTGCAGCGTCATCTGCAAGCCTATATGCATATCAACTATCTGTCTTTGTTTCGGATTCAGACATTCAAGCGCCCTGGCAAAGCTCATTCCGCTTTCGACGTCCTTTTCAATGTCCTGGGTATCTGCTATCTCTCTGCCCTGCTCGTCATCGTCAAGCTCGAAGCTCTGGCGCGAATTTCGCCTGATGAAATCAATGGCGATATTTCTTGCCATGACGGTCAGGTAGCGTTTGTGCCCGTTGCCCGCTTTATACTGCGAGGCGGTTTCCCACAGCTTCATGAACAGGTCTGCGGTCAGGTCTTCGGCGTCCATAGGACTTTTGACAATCCCGACGATGACCTGGTACATCTGCCTGGCGTAAGCGTCGTAGATGCCTTTCAGACCGTCTTTATTGCCTCGGACGATCAAGCCGATAGCCGCATCAAACTGCGCATCGGTCATATTCTCTCACCCTTTGTTATTTAATATACGAATGGCGGCGGTATTTTTATTGTGTTATTTTGCACAAAGTTTGCGCTGCCGCCTTGTGCACTTTTCAGCGCTGACCCCACAAATCACATTATACTACATTTTTCGCCGCTTTTCAAGCATAAACGAAAAAAGACCGACAAGGTTAGTCCTTATCGGTCTTTGGTGTTATTTCAGTTCCACGGCGTCGAGCAGGTACAAAAAGTCCTCGGGTTCGTTTTTCAGCGAGTCGTAAAGCTCGGCGTGCTCGGTAATCCATTTCTGATTATGGCTTCCTCGCACCTGTCCGCCCGGGGAGACAAGCATTATGACCGTTTTTTCGTCGCTGACGGGCAGATAATACTGATATGCGCCAAACAGCAAAGCCTTTTCAAACTCCTCGTTGGCGAAATGTACACAGGTCACCTTTTTGCCCTTATATTCGTGGGTAGTATAATTCTGGCGGGTTGTGTCCAGCTTATCAAAATTGAGCAGCTTGGTGTCCGTAAGCGAGAACTGAATGTCCAGCAGCTGCGTGAAATTGCCCAGCTTTGTGTAGCCCTTTTCCTCGGAGCCTTCATTTGCTATCCAGCCCGTCATTCCCTCGACAGAGGTGAGTTTGACGCCGCCTGCAAGCTCGACCGTGTCGCCCGAGATAGCGTCGGGATTTTCGGTGGTGACTGCGGCAGTTGTAGTTGCTGCCGACGTTCCAGCCGCAGTGCTGTTACCGCTGCCCGAATCGGTGCTGTCGCTGCACCCTGCCAGCATAAGCGCCGCAAGAAGCAGACAGAAAAACTTTTTCATTTCCATTACCCCCGGATTTAAATTCTGCATACATTATACACCATTTTCCAAAGATTTGCAAGTGCCCGCGCTGTGCAACAGAGTATCCGTAAGGATACTCCCGTGGGCGTCCGTCAGGACGGTCAGCGTCGCATATAAATTTGAGATACTTGCGACTTTTGTATCGCTCTGGGAGTTCATTTGCTCTGAACTAACATTTAAAGCTGCACCCGAAAGGTGCAAACATCTATACTTTGCATAACAACAAAATAAGGAGAGGAAAAATTCCTCTCCTTTTGCTTTTATTATTAGTAAGCCTTGCCCCACAGCACCATCTGCTTTGCAGGTTTTCCGCAGCAAACGCAAACGTCGCTTATCTGCTCCTGCTCGTCAGGAATACATCTCGAACCAACACCCGTGACCTCTTTAACCTTGTCCTCGCAAGCCTCGTCGCCGCACCACATAGCCTTGACAAAGCCGTCGCCCTTTTCTTCAAGAGCCTTGACTATCTCGTCCATCGTCTTGCAGATGTAAGTCTTGTTCGCCCTGTTTTCAAGAGCACGCTGATATAAACCGTCGTGAACAGCCTGCAAACGCTCCTTTACAGCCGCCGTAAAGCCTTCAAGACCCTCGTCCAGCGCAATGAAAGTCTTTTCTCTGTTGTGCCTTGTTACAGCAACGCACTGACCGTTCTCAATGTCCTTAGGACCAATTTCTATGCGGACAGGGATACCCTTCATTTCATATTCAGCAAACTTCCAGCCCGGCGAGTTGTCGCTGTCGTCCAGCTTAACTCTTATTCCCGCAGCTTTCAGCTTATCGGCAAGTTCATTTGCCTTTTCAAGTACGCCTTCCTTGTGGAATGCAATAGGAACTATTACGACCTGTATCGGCGCAACAGCAGGCGGCAGAGCCAATCCGTTGTCATCACCGTGCGTCATTATTATCGCACCGATAAGTCTCGTTGTAACGCCCCACGACGTCTGGTGCGGGTACTGGAGTTTATTCTCCTTATTAGTAAACTGTATGTCGAAAGCCCTTGCAAAACCATCACCAAAGTAATGTGATGTTCCTGCCTGCAAAGCCTTTCCGTCGTGCATAAGAGCCTCGATAGCGTAAGTCGCCTCAGCACCTGCAAATTTATCACTTTCAGTTTTCTGACCTTTTACAACAGGCATTGCCAGCGATTCCTTGCAGAAATCAGCATAGCAGTCAAGCATTCTTCTTGTCTCTGCGATAGCCTCCTCGGCTGTCTCGTGAATGGTGTGACCCTCCTGCCACAGGAACTCTCTCGAACGCAGGAAAGGTCTTGTCGTCTTTTCCCAGCGAACTACCGAAACCCACTGATTGTACAGTTTCGGAAGATCACGGTATGAGTGTACTATGTTTGCGTAATGCTCGCAGAAAAGCGTCTCTGATGTCGGGCGCACGCAAAGCCTGTCCTCGAGCTTTTCGTTTCCGCCGTGAGTTACCCACGCAACCTCGGGAGCAAAACCCTCAACGTGATCTTTTTCTTTCTGCAAAAGGCTCTCGGGAATGAACATCGGCATACAAACATTTTCGTGACCCAGCGCCTTGAAACGCGCGTCAAGGTCTTTCTGAATGTTCTCCCAGATAGCGTAGCCGTAAGGTCTGATGACCATACAGCCCTTTACGCTGGTGTACTCGATAAGCTCTGCCTTTTTGCAGATGTCGGTATACCACTTTGCGAAATCTTCGTCCATTGATGTGATGGCGTCAACCATCTTTTCGTTTTTTCCTTTTCCCATGTTTGAAATCAACTCCATATATGTCCTTGTTATAGATTTTGTAATTCAGATCGTACTCGTCGAGCTTCTGCGGGTCAAACGGTCCCTGAACTTCGTAGTCCTCGGGCTTGACGCCGTTTTCGTTCTCTCCGTCAGCGTCTTCGTCCTGCGGGAGTTTCTTTTCGATCCTTTTGGCAAGTCGGGGAGTAACAACGCAGCAAAGCAGTATCAGTCCCATTACGATAACTACCACGCCTGCAAATTTGAGCAGCAGTATGACCAGCTCTTTGTTCACCCAATCTCACCTCACAAAATACATACAAAGAAATTATACCATATAATATATGAAATTGCAAGTGATGAAATATGACGATAAATTCAAATCCGCCGCGGCGCCGTAAGGCAAACCCTACTTGTCTTCCCTATAGGTTTCCCCCTTAGACGAGAAAAGCGGAGCATAAAGCCCCGCTGATGACTGAACTATTAGTTTAGAAAGTACACGCCAGCATTGAGATAACCCGCGAAAAGCACCCACACGGCGTAGGGTATCTGCAAATAGGCGGCGACGCGGTTTATGCGCCAGAATGCCGCAATCATAATGAAAATGATAACAAACAGCCCGCCCAGCCACACGAGCGACAGCAGAAAACTCTCCATCACAAAAAAGAATATGCTCCAGCAGAAGTTGAACGCCAGCTGGATTCCGTAAATGGTCAGCGCCTCTTTGGTGTACTCCGAGCGGCTGTCCCATACGATATAGCTCGAAATGCCCATAAGCGCATAAAGCAGCGTCCACACGACAGGGAACAGCCAGCCCGGCGGCGCAAGCGGCGGCTTGTTTATCTCGCTGTAAAACTCCATTGAGCCTTTGGTGACAAAGTAGCTCAGAAGCTGGACGCCAAAGGGTATCGCCAGCGCGATGACAAACGGCTTGACCTTGAGTTCGTTGATAAAACGTTTGACGCTGAATTGCCTGATAGCAGATTCCATAAAAAATCACCTCACAATATATTATGCGAGGTGAAATGCGGTTTATTCGTGCTTTAAGCCGTATTTTTCATAAAAACGGGCGATGTCGCTTTCGGACTCGACAAGCTCGGAATATTTCAGTTCGCGGGTCTTGCGGTCGTAAAAACCAATAATTTTTTCGCCTGTGCAGGTGCTTGACTGGACTTTTATTTCAAGTCCCTTGCAGTCCTCGGGGACAGGGATAGGGTGCTTTTTAAACATGGTTTATACCTCCGCAATAGTTTTAATATTCTGCGAACAAAGGGCACTTTCGGTGTAGGTGCTTTCCCAGAGTGATGCGGTGTTATCCGAATATTCGATTTCTTTTGAATACTCTTTGACGGCGGTTATCTGCGCATTAAAATCGAATCTGCCGCCGAGCCACAGGGAGATGTCCCACAGGCGGACGAACCAGACATTGAGAATGGTTGTAACGATGAAAGGCAGACATTCCGCGCCGCCTGCGCACTCGATTACGTAGCGGAAAATATTATAGACGGCGACAGCGAGAAGCTGGTTTTCAGCCTCGGGAAAGGCTTTGTCAAAGGCGTTTGCGCTGGCGATTATAGTTTTCAAATCGGACTTTATTCTGCCCAGCGCGGCAGGGAAAAGCTCGTGCATATAATCAAGATTATCAAAGCAGGAGAGCACCTGTTCGCAGGCGGTGAGCTTGTCCTGCGGGGAGCTTTCGCCGCCAAGCTGTGAAAGTAGGGAATGAATATTGTTAATGTCGGAGAAAGCGGCTGCAAGCTCGGAAAAGTCCGCAGCTGCGGTGGTTTCGTCGATATCCTGAGTGTTCAGACCAAAGATAAGCAGCGCTTTGAGTTTTTGCGAAAAGGAAAGCTCGGGGCTTTGCAGAATATCAAACAGAACATTTCGCGCGGCGATAACGGCGGTGAGGGTGTCGGGGTCGTAGCTGAGGTCGTCGTCAGGCTCGTCGGTCTGGAACTCTGAAAAGTGAATATTGCCCGCATTTGTGAGCCACAGGCGCGCGGATTCCTCGCAGCACAGACCTGTGCCAGCCTCCTTGTAGCCGCCGAACCACTGGTAAAAGCGAGGGTGCTCGGTGCATATCTCGGAGATGGACTGCTCGCCGTAGCGCAGCACGACGGAGCAGAGCCCGTTTTCGTCAAGCAGAGGGCACTGCCCGTTTATTTGTTTTATATAGTGCTCGCTTCCGTCGCAGGTGATGTGCTGGCAAAGCGCGCTGTCAAGGGATTTGTAGCGGTTATAGGTATCGTCGTCTATCTCGATGTCCCAGCCCATGCGGCAGCAGTTATCGGCACAGCTTGAACCTGTGCAGTGGAAATCTTCAAAAAAGCTTGGTGCGAAAACTTTCATTTTTTTGCTCCTTTATTTTGATAAATCAGAATTTGTGCTCGCGCGCACGGCGCTTGTCCGTCGCATATCGGTTTGAGCGGACAGCGGCTTTTGTGTCGCTCCGGGCTTTCATTTTGCATGGTTTTGTTGTTTCAAATCCGCACTTGCTTTTAGATGTGCACCCGAACGGGGCAAACCGTTCGCAAGCGAACGCTTGGGGGCGACCGGAAAGCCCCCAAAACAAGCGCGCCGCCGCTGCGGCAAATTCTGATTTATCTTATTATACCGCAATGGCGGGCGGGTTGTCAATCGGCGCTGGTGTTTTTCAAGCCCTGCATAAAGCCGTCAAGCTCGGTGGACGAGACGTCCCCGCCTATCAGCTTATTATCGCATATCATCAGGTTGCAGTTGACGTCGCCTTTGTCCTCGTGGCCCTTATAATTCTTCACCTTATAAGTATAGACGTCGCAGCTTTTGCCTTTATAGGCGCTCAGATCAAAGCCCTGCTGCTGCTGCAGGTCGTTATAGCAATTATAGACCTCGTTGAACTCCTCGGGGATAAGTATCTGCTTGCACTCGTCGAACTCTGCGCCGACCTCCCAGCCCATTTCTTTGAGAAATTCCTGCCTTTGCTGCTCGTTTTCCAGCGTATAGCTGCCCTTTTTCGCGAATTTGAACGCTGTGAGGGCAAGTATCGTGAGCAGGCAGATGACTCCTGCGAGCATTGCTGCTGCCAGCAGGTTAGGTTTTTTAACTTTTATGGTCTTGATGAACATTTTGACTCCTCCGTTCTTGTCAGGTTTGTACATATATATGTCCGTTATAAAAGATTATTACACCGCAGCGGCGGCTAATTGTGATTTTGTTCAGAATTTGTTAACAATATAACGCTGACAGGGTGTTTTGTGCAGTTGGTGTTGAAAGGACTTTGATAAGCGTTGTGCATATTCACTAAAAGAATATTGTTAAATTAATAGCAAATAACGATTTTGATTTTTTTCGGCGATTTTGCTTTGACAATTTCAAAATATGTGGTAAAATAGATTGTAGGTAACACTAAATTGATGAATTCTGCTTTGATGCAGGGCGGATAACTGCCCCTGCGGGTGACGGTAAATCATCTAACAAAATGCAGAGTCCGATTTTTGCGTTTACATGCCTAATGATCCCGCCGCTTTGCAGGATCTGATTTGAAAGGAGTAATGGGTACATGTCGAAAATTATAGCAGTTACTTCAGGAAAGGGCGGCACAGGAAAATCGTCTATCAGTGCGTGTCTGGGATATGCTCTTGCCAAGCAGGGCAACAGAACTCTTATCATAGAGCTTGACTTCGGTCTGAGATGTATGGACATCATGCTCGGTATGCAGGGCAACATCACTTACGATCTCGGCGACGTGCTCGAGGGAACCTGTGATGTCAACAAGGCTACCACGACTGTCAGACTCGCTTCCAACCTCAGCGTTCTCTGCGCACCTTCCGATCCGTTCGTTCAGCTCAAGGCTGAGGACATCGAGAGGATCACTCAGGAAATGAGAAAGTATTTTGAGTATATTCTTATAGATACATCTGCCGGAATCAACGGCTCGGTATTCGATATCGTTACCAATTCCGACCTTATCCTTATCGTTACGACGCCTGACCCTGTCTGCGTAAGAGACGCACAGATGATGAGCGACGAGTTCTACAAGAGAGGAAACCAGAAGCAGAGACTTGTTATCAACAAGGCTAACAAGAGAATTTTTGAGTTTGAGGATATGGACGACCTTGATGCTATCATCGACACTGTTGGTGTTCAGCTTCTCGGCGTTATCCCTGAGGATTCGGCTATACCGCTTGCAACGGGCAAGGGCGTGCCGCTTTCGTCAAGCTCTATGGGATTCCTTGCATTCTCGGCAATTTCGAGAAGAATAAAGGGTGAACACATCCCGCTTTCGATCAAGATGTAATGCGGCTTGATCGGCGAATATGAAGAAAGAAACGGAGGGTCTTAGTTGAATATAGCACTTATCGCACACGATTCAAAGAAAGAGCTGATGGTGCAGTTCTGCATTGCGTATTGCGGAATTCTCAGCAAACATCGCCTTTGTGCAACGGGCACAACGGGCAAGCAGGTCTCCGAGGCTACGGGATTATCCATTCAGTGTTATCTCAGCGGCTCTCAGGGAGGAGATCAGCAGATCGCTGCGAGAATATCCTGCAATGAGATAGACCTTTTGCTGTTTTTCAGAGATCCTATCTCGGCAAAGCCGCACGAGCCAAGTGAGGCTAATCTGCTCAGGCTTTGCGATGTGCACGACATACCGGTAGCGACAAACCTTGCTACTGCGGAGGCACTGATACATTCACTCGAAAGAGGAGATCTTGATTGGAGAGACATTGTTAATCCGTCGAGAATTTAATATAGCAAATATGCGGTGAAGAGGAGAGTAACCTGAAATTTCGCGGCAAAGCGAGGGCTGAACGGTGAGAGAGCCTGTGCGGGAGTCGGGTGAAGGACACCTTGGAGCATCACATCTGATAAAAAGGGTGTGCGTAGCGCCTGCGTTAAAGGTAAGATGAGCGGCAGAAAGCGTAGTTTCGGCTTTTTGCAATTAGGGTGGTATCACGACACGGTCGTCCCTTTGGGGATGGCCGTGATTTTTATTGCCGCCGCGGCGGTACGCTTGTCCGTCGCATATCGGTTTGAGAGGACAACGGCTTTTGTGTTGCTCCGGGCATTATTTTGCATTTAACAAACTTTCAAGTTTGTGTCCGAATGGGGCAAAACTAAAAGAAAGGGAGAAATATGGACAACTTGACGATTAAGCATAACGAGCTGACCGCAGGGCAGTTTATTGAGCTGTGGGAGAGCGTCTGGGGCGGTGCGCCGACGTTTGAGCAGACAGACCTTGCGATGAAAAACACGCTGTTCCGCGTTTCTGTGTTCGACGGCGACAGGATAGTCGCTATGGCGCGAATGGTTGGCGACCTCGGACTTGAATACTATATAAAAGACGTTGTGGTGCGCCCTGAATATCAGGGCAAGGGCATTGGCAGGATGCTTATCGGTGAGCTTATGGCGTTCATTGACCGAAGCTCTGTCAAGGGCACGACAGTTTTTGTAGAGCTGGCGGCGATGCCTGACAAGGCGAAATTCTATGAAAAGCTGGGATTTTCGGCTAACGAGGCTTTAAGGCTGAGGAATATGTATACTATAAAGTAAGTTGCCCGACGGACAATCATTCTGCCGCTGCGGTAGTTGACTTATTCTTTGAAATAGGTTATTATAGAATATTGGAGAATTCACAGGGCGGTTTGCCCGTTTATCAAAAGGAAAGGTGAATAAAATGGCTTTATTAGTGAAAAAACCAAAGGGAACGGCAGACGTTGTACCAAGCAAGTCGTACATGTGGCACACGGTCGAGAAGCTGGCGTCGGAGACGGCGGAGCAGTTCGGCTTTAAGGAGATACGCATTCCGACTTTCGAGGACACGGGACTTTTCGTGCGCTCGGTGGGCGAGACGACTGACGTTGTTCAGAAGGAGATGTACACTGTTTCTGCGGCTGGTGATTCTACGTTCACTCTGCGCCCTGAGGGCACGGCGGGCGTTATGCGCGCGATGCTGGAAAACGGCGTTATGAACGAGGGCTTCCCGCAGAAAGTTTTCTATATCCTGTCCTGTTTCAGACACGAGAACGTACAGGCGGGCAGACTTCGTGAGTTCCACCAGTTCGGCTGCGAGATGGTGGGAAGCGCAAGCCCGAGGGCTGATGCAGAGGTGATTTCCCTTGCAAAGAACGTACTTGACAGGGTTGGTTTGCACAACATCGTGCTGAACCTCAACTCTATCGGCTGTCCCGAGTGCAGAGAAAAGTACAGGCAGGCTTTGCGCGAATACTTCGAGCCGCACAGGGACGAGCTTTGCCGCACCTGCCAGGAGAGACTTGACAAGAACCCGATGAGGCTTTTAGACTGCAAGTCGGCAGAGGACCAGGCAATTGCAAAGGACGCGCCTGTGATACTTGATTATCTTTGTGATGATTGCAGGGCGCACTTTGAGAGTGTTAAGGGCTATCTTGACATTATGGGCATTGATTATGTGGTCAACCCGAAGATAGTCAGAGGTCTTGATTACTACACGAGGACTGTTTTTGAGTTCATCACGACGGAGATAGGCGCACAGGGCACTGTTTGCGCGGGCGGACGCTACGACGGACTTATTGAGGAGCTTGGCGGTGCAAAGACACCTGCGCTGGGCTTTGGTATGGGTCTTGAAAGGCTTTTGCTGGTTATGCAGAAACAGGGCTGCGACTTTATGCAGGACAAGACCTGTGACCTTTACATTGCGACAATGGGCGACAATGCCGTTAAAAAGGCGCTTTCGATGACGACGGCTCTGCGCGGCGAGGGATTTTTCGTGGAGTATGACCTTGTTGAGAGAGGTCTTAAACCGCAGATGAAATACGCTGACAAGATAGGCGCAAAGTTTGTTATCGTGCTTGGTGACAACGAGATAGAATCGGGAAATGCCAAGCTGAAGAATATGGCGACGGGCGAGCAGACGGACATCACGCTGGGTGACGGGCTTGTTGACAGCTTTTCGCAGGCAATGGTAGAGCAGATGTTCAGCGGACTTGAAGACGAGGTCGGCGGACTTCTGGGAAAGGATGGATAACTATGGGATACAGATGTGAGCAGTGCGATATGATACCTCTGGTGAGGATACACAACCCGTCGGAGTACATACTTTGCATAGATTCGTTCCAGAGAATGATAGACAAGGGCGAGATGGAGCTGGTTTACGCGACCTGTCCGCTGGACACGATAATCGACAGCGAGGGCAGATTCTACACAAGAAAGCTGTTTCACCAGTTCAGATGCACAAACTGCAGCTCGGTTTACGGAATGTATGTTGATGCGACGCAGGGCGGCGAGATAAAGCTCAACGACAAGATATTCGTGCCTGAGGAGTACGAGGAAAAGGACGGGGAGTAATGCTGCTTATCATTCCCCGAAAGTACGAATTTGAAACGACGCTGACGCCGAAGCGCGTGGCTCGCAAGCTCGACGGTGAGCTGACAGAGTTCCGCCCGTCGCTCAACATTATGAGCACGGGAAAGTTTATGAAAACTCACAAGTTTGAGAGTCTTTATTACGGCAGGCGTGAGGGCGACAGGTTTCAGGTGTGCTATCACAAATTCAAAAAGCGTGACGGAGGCGAGACGGGTTTCTTTGCGACTTATGAGAAATCCGAGCACGGCACGCTGATAAAGGGCAAGTTCAGAAAGCCGATAGCTACGTACATTTTCGGTATTATCTGGACTTTGCTGACGCTGTTGAGCGGACTTGTTTGTCTGAGCCTGAAGCAGAACTACGGGGCAATAGCCTGCGGGGTGCTGTTTCTGCTTGGCGTGTTCTTTTTATTCTGGGACAGCAAGATAAAGTATTTATACGGGTTTCTTGATGGGTTCCCGAGGTATGAGGATAACGGCGGGGAGAACGAGGACGGATCATAATGGCTTGCACCCGAAGGGTTTGGGGCGATCGGAAAGCCCCAAGAATAGAAACCTGACTTTGTAAGTCAATCCGCCCTTCCGCGTGCGGATTGAGGATGCCGACGTTACCACAGGGTAAGGGGACGCCCTCTCTTACAGGGCGCAGCACGGTTTAGCCGTGGTGACCCTCATTTCAAAACAGTCCGCCGGACTGTTTTGAAATTCACCCTTTTCCGTGCGCCTGACGGTCGGGAGTTTCGCTGTCTGCGGAGCAGCGTAAAAATACTGCGTATTTTCAAGGCGCCGCCCTTGACCCCGATTGTCCGCAGGACAATTTGCCTTTCTTTTACGAGAAAGAAGGCACGAGAATGGCTTTTCCATTCTCTCGGGAGTAACCGTAGTAACGGTTACTCTGTGGCAGAAAAACCTGTTATTATTTTAGTTTTATCACATAGAAAAGAGGAAAATAAAATGCTTGACACAATGAAAGGCTTGCGCAGGACACATTACTGCACAAAGGTGCCTCAGACTGAGGGAAGCGAGGTCGTTGTATGCGGTTTCGCTGACAGGGTGAGAGATATCGGCAATCTGCTGTTTATCAACCTGCGTGACCGCACGGGACTTTTGCAGCTGGCTTTCAACGACAACACTGACAAGGACATTTTTGAAAAGGCAAGGACTGTCAGGGCAGAGGACGTTCTGCTGGCAAGGGGCGTTATCAGACCCCGTGAGAGCATCAACCCGAAGCTGCCGACAGGTCTTATCGAGGTGGACGTAAAGGAGCTTCGCATACTGGGCAGAGCCGAAACAACGCCGTTTGAGGTTACAAACTCGGACAAGGTAAGAGACGAGCTGAAGCTCAAATACAGATACCTTGACCTGCGCAATCCAAAATTGCAGAACAATCTTATCACACGCCACAAGATAGCAAAGGTGGTAAGGGATTATTTCTACGAGAACGATTTTCTTGAGATAGAGACTCCGATGATGATGCGCTCGACACCTGAGGGTGCGAGAGATTATCTTGTGCCGTCGAGAGTTCACCCGGGCAAGTTCTACGCTCTGCCGCAGTCGCCGCAGATATACAAGCAGCTTCTGATGATATCAGGTTATGACAGATACATTCAGCTTGCAAGATGCTTCCGTGACGAAGACCTTCGTGCTGACAGGCAGCCCGAATTCACACAGATAGACCTTGAGATGTCATTTGTTGATGTTGAGGACATTCTTGTAATGGCTGAGGGCATGGTGCAGAGGCTGTTCAAGGAGATTCTTGATGTGGATATTCCGCTTCCGCTGCCGAGAATGACCTTTGCAGACGCGATGAACAAGTACGGCTCGGACAAGCCTGACACACGTTTTGACATGCAGATACAGGACATCACAGAGACGGTCAAGGACATTGATTTTGTGGTATTCAAGTCGGCTGTTGAAAACGGCGGCTCGGTAAGGGCAATCGTTGCAAAGGGCGGTGCAGAGACATACACGAGAAAAGAGATAGACAAGCTGGTCGAGCACGCAAAGGGCATCGGTGCAAAGGGCTTGGCTTACATTCGCTGGGCTGATGAGCCGAACTGCTCGTTCAAGAAGTTCCTGGGCGAAGGCGACCTTGAAAAGATCTTGTCGGCTGTCGGCGCTGAAAAGGGCGACCTGGTGCTTATCTGCGCAGACAGGAACAAGGTAGTGCTCAACACGCTGGGTGCGATAAGACTTATCTGCGGAAAGCGCCTGGGACTTGTACAGGAGGGCTACAATTTCCTGTGGATAACGGAGATGCCGTTCTTTGAGCAGGACGAGGAGACAGGTGAGTGGGTAGCTGCTCACCACCCGTTCACTATGCCTATGGAGGAGTGCATTGAGTTCCTTGACAGCGCGCCTGAAAAGGTAAGGGCAAAGGCGTTTGACCTTGTGCTCAACGGCACGGAGCTTTCGTCGGGTTCGATGCGTATCACTGACCCAGCACTTCAGAAGAAGATGTTCGAGTCTCTCGGCATGACCGACGAGGAGATAGATGCAAAGTTCGGATTCCTCGTAGATGCGTACAGATACGCTGCGCCGCCGCACGGTGGAATGGGTATCGGTCTGGACAGACTTGCAATGATAATGTGCGGTGCGGACTCACTGCGTGATGTTGTTGCGTTCCCGAAGGTACAGAATGCGAGCGAGCTTATGAGCGCTTGTCCTGCGGAAGTTGACGACAAGCAGCTGGAGGAGCTGTTTATTCAGACGATTGAGCCAAAGCAGGAAGAGGCAGAACAGTAACATTATTGTGGAAAACTCTTTTGGATTGAAGTACAAAAAGGAGAAGTCGAAACCGACTTCTCCTTTTTTTAGAGTAACCGTGGTAACGGTTACTCTGTGACCGAAAAACCTGTTATTATTTCTTGTTTAACACATTTCGCTTGGGAACGCTGATGATAAGCGAGGGTGTGGTCTGAAAATTTTGTGAGGTTTAACAAAATATTATTGATATAATTGTGGAAATATGCTATAATAAATTATTAAACGTAAAATGAGAGAAAAGTGAGGAAGTGCGAAAAGTGGAAAACATTCAGGAAAACAAAATGGGTACCCAGCCTATCGGCAGGCTTATGATAACTATGTCTTTGCCGATAATGATTTCTATGCTGGTGCAGGCGCTTTACAACATTGTGGACAGTATTTTCGTTGCGAAAATTCACAAGGACGCTCTGACGGCGGTTTCTATGGCGTTCCCTATCCAGACGCTGATGATCGCTGTGGGTGCAGGTACGGGCGTTGGTATCAAGGCTTTGCTGTCAAAGTCTTTGGGCGAAAAGAACTTTGAGCGCGCAAACAGGTCTGCCAACAACGGTATTTTTCTTGCGTTTATCAGCTTTTTGCTGTTTGTGGTGATCGGACTTTGCACCACTGGCATATTCTACGATTTTCAGACGGACAACGAGGCTATCCGCCAATACGGCAAGGACTATCTGTACATTGTTACGATGGCGAGCCTTGGAATCTTTATGCAGATGACGTTTGAGAACCTTTTGCAGTCGACGGGAAAGACTATCTACTCGATGTACACGCAGGGTGCGGGCGCGATAATCAACCTTATTCTTGACCCGTGCCTTATCTTTGGCTGGGGACCGTTCCCCGAGATGGGAGTTTCGGGCGCGGCGCTTGCAACTGTTATCGGACAGTTCGTTGCGGCGGGTCTCGGACTTCTGCTCAACATTAAGGTCAACAAGGAGCTGGTCATCAGCCTGAAAAAATACCCGCCCGAGAAAAAGACATGCAAGCAGATATACGCTGTTGGTCTGCCGTCGATAATAATGCAGTCTATCGGCTCGGTTATGACATTCGCGCTCAACAAGATACTTATTGGCTACTCGGACACGGCGGTTGCGGTGCTGGGCGTATATTTCAAGTTGCAGAGCTTTATTTTCATGCCGATTTTCGGCTTGAACAACGGTTACATACCTATCATCGCTTACAACTACGGTGCGCGCAAGAAAAAGCGTATAATCAAGGCTTTCAAGTGCGGTGCTCTGCTGGCGGTGTCGATAATGGCGGTGGGAATGGTGATTTTTCTGACGATTCCCGATGTTCTGCTGGGATTCTTTGAGGCGGACGATGAGATGCTTGAAATCGGCGTGCCTGCGCTGAGGATTATCAGTGCGCACTTTGTGCTGGCAAGCTTCAGTATCATTATGATTTCGACGCTTCAGGGACTGAGCAAGGGCATTTACTCGATGATAGTGTCGTTCTCGCGTCAGATTATCGTGCTTCTGCCTGCGGCTTACATTCTGTCAAAGTGCTTCGGGCTGAGCGCTATCTGGTGGGCTTTCCCTATTGCAGAGGTAGTTTCGATGACCCTTTGCGCGCTGTTCCTTGCCAAGACTTACCGCAAGATGATAAAACCTTTGGAGGACTGATGTTTCAATGGGCGTAAAGATAAGGCTCGACAGGCTGATATCCTCGCAGATGCCCGACGTTTCGCGTGCAGACGTAAAAAAGATGTGCCTGAAAAAGCGTATCAGTGTGAACGGAAAGCTGGCGAGGCGCAGTGATGCGCACGTTGACACCGACGACGAGATACTGCTCGACGGCAAGCCTGTGGTATACAAACAGCACGTTTACATAATGCTCAACAAGCCGCAGGGCGTGGTCTGCTCGACGAAGGACGGCGAGAGCCGCACGGTGATAGAGCTTGTGCCCGAAAACCTGCGCAGAAAGGGACTTTTCCCTGCGGGCAGGCTGGACAAGGACACAGAGGGCTTTGTGCTGCTCACAGACGACGGCGAGCTTGCGCACAAGATGCTTTCGCCAAAGAGCCACGTTCCCAAGACGTATTTTGTAAGGCTGGCTCAGCCGTGGCAGGAGGATTACAAGGAAAAATTCTCGGGCGGACTGGTCATTGACGGCGGCGAGAAGTGTCTTCCAGCACAGTTCGAGGGAAGCAGCGAAAACGATTTCGAGTGCACCCTTATTCTGCACGAGGGCAAGTTTCACCAGGTCAAGAGGATGTTTAAAATTTTAGGCAACGAGGTCGTTTTTCTCAAGCGAATTGCCATCGGAAATATGGTTTTAGACAGAAAATTGGCACTTGGCGAGTGTTTGGAGATAATGCACAAAGATGTTGAAAATTTATTGACAAAGTGATTGGCAGGCTGTTAAAATATGGCAGTATCCTGTGAAAATTCGTCAATATTAATATAATACTATCACAAACTTTAGTTAAAAAAACTCTTGAATGAACGTACGAAATTTGGTACAATAGTTTCATAGCTAATGCGACTAATTAGTAATTTTATTTATAGGAGGTCCTCTTAATATGGCAAGTGTATCATTGAGGGAAATTTACAAGAAATACTCCGGCGGAGTTATCGCTGTATCCGATTTCAATATCGAGATCCAGGACAAAGAGTTCATCATTCTCGTTGGTCCTTCCGGCTGCGGAAAGTCCACAACACTGAGAATGATCGCAGGTCTTGAAGAGATCAGCGAAGGCGAGCTGTACATCGGCGACAGACTCGTTAACGACGTAGCTCCTAAGGACAGAGATATAGCAATGGTATTCCAGAACTACGCTCTGTATCCTCACATGACCGTATTTGACAACATGGCATTCGGTCTGAAGCTCAGAAAGGTTCCGAAGGATGAGATCCAGAGAAAGGTTGAGGAAGCTGCAAGAATTCTTGACATCGCTCACCTGCTCGACAGAAAGCCAAAGGCTCTCTCCGGTGGTCAGAGACAGCGTGTTGCTCTTGGTAGAGCTATCGTTCGTAACCCACAGGTATTCCTTCTCGACGAGCCTCTCTCAAACCTCGACGCTAAGCTGAGAGCTCAGATGAGAACTGAGATCGCTAAGCTCCATCAGAAGCTCGCTACTACATTTATCTACGTAACACATGACCAGACTGAGGCTATGACAATGGGCGACCGTATCGTAGTTATGAAGGACGGTTACATCCAGCAGATCGACACACCTACTAACCTCTATCAGAACCCTGTTAACCAGTTCGTTGCAGGATTCATCGGTTCACCACAGATGAACTTTGTTGACGCTGTTCTGCGTAAGTATGACAACAGATATGTTGTTGAGTTCGGCAGAGCTGCTTCAAGAGGCGAAGAGGGCGTAACATACAGCGTTGAAGTACCTGAGGGCAAGGTTGACGAAGAGGCTCTGTATCCTCTGATCGACCAGGAAGTTGTTCTCGGTGTCAGACCTGAGTGCATCCATGACGAGCCTGCATTCCTTGCACAGGCAACAACAGGTGTTGTTGAGGCTACTGTTGAGGTTACTGAAATGCTCGGTGCTGAGACTTATCTGTATCTGGACTGCGTTGGCATTCCTCTTACTGCAAGAGTTTCACCTCGTACAACTGCTCGCACAGGCGACACTATCAAGGTTGCTCTTGATCCTAACAGAATCCACATCTTCGACAAGGAGACTGAGAAGTCTGTTCTCAACTAATAAGTTGCTTTCAAAGGTACGGTTTTATGCCGTACCTTTTTTTGTTATCTTTTTGGGCAGGATAGATATTATTTGGCTATAATTTATTGACTATTTGTACAAATTGTGATATAATTAGCGTAGTATAGCTAATTGCCGTGAAAGGAGGTAGGAGCATGAAAATGGTTGTGAACAGAAAGTCAAGGACGGTGTTCCGCTCAGTGTTTGTGCCGATAATCATTATTGTCTGCGTGCAGATGGTGTGCTTTTACCTGATACTTATATACGGCGGTGTCAAGAAAACGCTGGAGGACAGCTCGATCAATATGCTCGATGACAATGCGCTGATAGTAAGGTCGGAGATAGAATCGAGGATCAAGAGCCAGTGGACTGATTTCCCCATGACGCAGGATATGCTCAGGAAAGACTACGAGGCGATGGTGAAAAGATACGGTGACAAGCCGTTTTGCAGGTCTGAGGCGGCGAGGAACGAGTATCTGAAGGGTTCTTACAACACTATGGAGATAATGCTCAGCAGGACGGGCGTTGACGGTGTGTTTATTATCCTCAATGACAGCGCTGATGCGCAGGGTGCGGGCAAAGAGGGCGAAAGGTGCGGGATATATCTGGCACGTTCGGAAGAATCGGAGAGGAACTATTCGATCCTGCACTCACCGCAGGAGCTTGCAAGGTCGTTTGCGGAGCTGACTGACCCGAACTGGAAGAGCTCTTTCAGGATCGACGGGACGACAGGGTCGGAATATTTCAACAAGCCGATGATGTCGGCTTTTGAGAACAAGGGTCTGGATGCGCAGGATCATGCGTTTTTCAGCGAGGTACACACGCTTGTGTCGGGGCGTGAGGTGCTGACATACAGCGTCCCGATGCTTGATGAAAACGGTTTCCCGTATGCGATAGTGGGCGTTGATGTTACAAAAGACAGCATCAAAGAGCTGCTGCACTCGCCTGAGGATCAGAAAGAATGTGTGATCGTTGCACTCAGGACTCAGGATAACAGGTTCAGACTGATCGCATCAAACGGTCCGCTGTTTGACAACGTAAAGGTCGATGGCGGTGAATTTGAGATAATCCCATGCACTCACGGGCACGGCAGCGATGCGTTCGAGTTAGAAGGCTCGGACGGCGACAGGATGACGGGCGTTGTGAGCAAAATGAAGTTGTACGGCGAAAAGAGCGTATTCGCCGAGAACGAGCTTTGCGTGCTGTCGATCTCAAAGAACAAGGATCTTTATGCGCATGCGATACAGATACAGAAGATACTGCTGCTGGTGACGCTGGTCTCGCTGTTGTTTGCGATCGGCGGAATACTCATTATAAGCAGGAGCTTTTCAAAGCCTATCAGGGAGCTGGCGGCGAGCGTTAAGGAAATGGAGCCGAGCGACAAGATTTCTCTCGAAAGGCTGGGCGTTTCGGAAATTGACGAGTTTGTTGACAACATTGAGACGCTGAGCCGTGACTCTGTGCGGAACATGGCAAGGACGGAGTTTTTCGCGCGAATGAGCCACGATATGCGAACGCCGATGAACGCGATAATCAGCTTTTCGTCGCAAAAGATGCTGGAAGATGCCAGCGAGGAGCAGAAAGACGCTTATCTTGCGCAGATAAACAGCGCGGGACAGTACCTGCTGGGCATAATCAACGAGCTGCTGGACATGAACAAGCTGGAAAGCGGCAGTCTGAAGATAACGTCGGCTGCGCACAAGGCGAGCACGCTTTTCGACGCGACGGTGGAGATGATAAGGCAGCTGGCAAAGGGCGTAAATGTGCAGTTTACGTCGCAGATAGACATTCCCGACGAGCTTTACATAATGGCTGACAAGCAGCATCTCAATCAGGTGATAATGAACCTGCTGGCGAACGCGGTCAAGTTCACGCAGGCAAAGGGCACGGTGCGCTTTGAGGCGAGGATAACGGCTGGCGGCGGCAGTGCGCACGGCGAGTTCGCTGTCAAGGACACGGGCATCGGAATGAGCCGCGAGTTCACCGAGAAGATGTACGAGCCGTTTGCGCAGGAGGGCAAGGGCAAGCCGGGAACGGGTCTTGGACTTTCTATCGCAAAGGGCATAATTGACGAAATGGGCGGCGAGATACGCTGCAATAGCATTGAGGGCGTGGGAACGACCTTTGAGCTGGAGATGGACTTTGACCTGGCACAGCAGGCAGACGCGGCTGAAAACGTCGAAAAAGCGGAGTTTGGCATACTTGCGGGCAGGAAGATTCTGCTTTGCGAGGACCACCCGATTAACGCGCAGATAGCAAAGACACTGCTTGAAAAGCAGGGAATGTCGGTTGATGTGGCGGACAACGGGCGCATTGGCGTTGATATGTTCGAGCATTCGCAGGTCGGCGAATACGCGGCGGTGCTTATGGACGTGCGTATGCCTGTGATGAACGGTCTTGACGCGACGAGGGCGATAAGGGCGCTGCTGAGGGCTGACGCGCGCAGCGTGCCTATCGTGGCGATGACTGCAAATGCGTTTGCAGAGGACGTTGCAGAGGCGCTTGACGCGGGAATGGACAGGCACACGGCAAAGCCTGTTGACCCGCAGAGGCTTTTCGAGGTGCTGGCAGATGTCATTGCGCAAAAGCGCTGAAAGTGACCTTTCGGGTGCGCAGATTTGCATTTGAGACGGGAAATTTACCTGTTAGGTCTGAAAAATTACCTGTTGGTGAAAATCTATTTACAAACGCAGGGGTTTGTATTACAATGTCGATAGTGGAGGTGGAGATGTGAAAGTAAGGATAGAGATAGACGACAGCGTTACAGAAGACGAGGTCGTTATCAGATGCCGCAGCTTTGACAGCAACGCCGCCCGAATACAGCAAGCCCTGACTGAGCTTACAAAGCAGTCAGACCTGTCGTTTTTCAAGGACAACACCGAATATTATATGCCGATAGACAAGATTCTCTTTTTTGAGACATCTGCTTCGGGTATCGACGCTCACACCGCAGACGATATTTTCACGATAAAGAAAAAGCTCTATGAGCTTGAAGAAGAACTGCCGAGGTCATTTATGAGGGTGTCGAAATCCGCAATACTCAATCTCAACGCGGTATACTCGGTGGAGAAAAACATCACAGCGTCGAGCCTTGTGAGGTTTCAGGGCACGAAAAAAGTCGTTTACGTTTCAAGAATATATTATAAAGCAATGAAACAGCGGCTTGATGAAAGAAGAAAACTTTAGACAACAAATAGAACAAAACGAAAGGGAGGAAGATAGAATGAAAAAGAAATCGAGTGTTAAATACATTCTTTTCGGACTGTTTTTCATAATCGTCGGTGCTTGTATCATCGGCAAGGCGGCAGGCGTTCTGCCTGAGATAGACAATATAGCGATGCTGCAGATACTGCTGGCGCTGCTTTTGGTACCTGTTTTCGTGGAGGGCTTTGTACATCTGATATTCTCGTGCATTTTCTTCCCGGTGGCGATATGGATAATAATCTTCGACAAACAGCTTGGTCTTGAATGGATGACTCCGTGGCCCGTACTTGGTGCGGCAGTGTTCCTCAGCCTCGGCTGCTCGCTGCTCGTTCCGAGAAACATCAAGTGGATGAAGCGCCAGTGGAACGGCGACACGCTGATGGACAGATACGAGAACATGGAGAACTGGTCAGAGGAGGATATGCCTGAAAACAGCGACCTTAAAATGAACACACGCTTTGCGGGTTCAAGCAGATACATCAACAGCGAGGATTTCAGAAGCTGTGACATCACCTGCTCGTTCGGCGGAACAAAGGTGTATTTCGACAAGGCAGTCATTCAGGGAAAATCGGCAAACATCAGGCTCAAGGCTGAGTTCTCGGGTGTGGAGCTGTATATCCCGAAGGACTGGACTGTAAAGAACATGCTGCGCTGCAAGATGGGCGGCTTGGAAGAAAAAGGCGACAAGGGCGCCGACAAGAGCGGAAAGTTTGTAGTGCTTACAGGAGAGACGAATTTCAGCGGCGTAACGATTTATTACTGCTGACAAAATAAAAAAACAAAAGACAGAACAAAAGAGACAAAAAAGGGGACAATCAAATATGTTTAGGGGAAACGCGAAAATGAGAGCCGTCGGTATCATTATGCTTGTTAACTCTGCGGCGGCTATGGGGTATGTTATTTATCTTTATTGCCATTTCGGCGCTCAAAGCAGCGAGGCATATTCGGGTTATCTGTATCAGATACTGCTGGTGTTCGGCTTTGAGGTCTATAAGATAATAAGCGGATTCGTTGCATTCAGGAAAGCTGAATTTACGGGCGAATCGCTGGCTGTCAGGAACAACGGTATCATTATGACAGGTCTGAGCATTGCGTGGGTTTATCTGGCTGTCAGAAACCACACGGGCGGGCTTGGAGCTGTCGGCGGATCGTTCAGCGAGTTCTTTATGATAGCTACTGCACTTGTTGATCTGCTTTGCTCGCAGCTGCTGATACTTTCGGCGGCGGGCAGCGAAGAAGATACATCTGATGACGAACGTGCGGCTGACACAAGAAATTATATCTGCCCGAAGTTCGTTGTTAAAAATTAAACCACAACGGCATTGAATAGGGGGTATAGCTGTACGGCTGCTTCTTACACCTCGGCAGCGGTACGGTGAAACAAAGCAAAAAGCGTATGTGGGAGAGTGAAAAAACCGATGGTTTCATCGGTTTTTTTGCTTTACAAAAGGGGAAAACTGCGGTATAATGATGTAAGGCAAAATCGGTCAAAGGGGGAGATGTGATGTTCAAGGGAAGCAGGGTCCTGCGGTTCGTGGGACTCGTGGAGATAGCGAATTCACTGGTAATGTTTATCGTGACGCTGTTTGTTTATTTTGATTATGTGTCGTCGCCGTCAAAGTTCTATATTGATATGCTGTATAAAAACTTCGGCATCATAAGGCTGCTTATTGCGGCGACTGAGCTTTACAAGCTGATAGTTGCCGGATATGCTGCGGTCAGGGCGGACAACATCGAAAGCGCAAAGCCGCTGCTCGTGAACTCGATAATACTTGCGGGCATAAGCGGTGTGTGGATGTTCTATCTGCTGAGCAGATACATTGACATAAAGGACAAGATGCCGATGTTTGTGCCGGATTATAACATGAACAATGAGATAATTCTGCTGGTGAGCGTGGGCGCTGACATTGCGCTGATGGCGCTGCTGTTCGCAGGGTGCGTGATGAACAAGTCAAAGACGGTGGTCGTTAACAGCTGGGGCGAAGGTCGGGGACTTGAAAAGTACAATATCCCGCCGACGCAGGTAAGACCGCAGCAGCCGCAATATCCGCAGTATCCTCAGCAGCCGCAGTATCCGCCGCAGCAGAACTATGCGCCGCAGCAGGAGTATTATCCGCAGCAGGACGGCTATACGCAGCAGTATTATGACGAGAATACATACTCGCAGGACGGGTACTATGATGACGGTTATACTGAGCAATACACGCAGGAGTATTATGATGACACTGCGCAGGAATATTATCCGCAGGAAGATGAAAATGGGGGAGTTTAAATGCCGAAGGGCGGAAAGCTGATAAAGAAAGCGGCGATGATAACAAACTACTGCTGCGTATTTGCGGCGGTGCTGTTTGTTTATCTGCTGATAGAATACGCGCAGATGTCGGACAAATTCAAGAGCGGTTTCACCGAGGGTGCGCGCACGCGGTTCGTTGCGATGGTGGTGGTGTTTATCATAATGCACCTGTTCAGGTCGTTTGCGTCAGGCACTGCACAGCGCAGGGCTTATCTGCCCGACAGCTCAAAGAGGATAATCACGCTGTGCGTTCCCGCGCTGGTGCTGAGCGTTATCTGGCTGGTGGTGCTGATAGTACAGATGACATCTAATGTGTGGATGGTGTCGATACAGTACATTGAAACGATTCTGCTGGTAATGGTCATCATTGACATAATCGGGTTTTCGCTTATCATTTACGGTGCGGTGCAGAGCAGGGCACAGGACGGCTCGCCGATGGATATGGCGTCAGCGCCAAAGGGCGTAGAATCGGAGCTCCCGCCGATAGCTCTGCCAAAGAAAAACAGCGGCAACAGACAGGGATAGATTGTTCATCGGGTCTTTACAAAATGGACAAAATATGATATAATTGATAAAAAGCAGGCGCGGTGCATCTGCATTCGGGGGTAGAAAAAATGCTTAAAGGTTCAGGAAAAATAAAGGTTTCAGGCGCACTGCTGACAGGCAGCTCGCTGTTTTTGCTGGTATATATGATATATGCGGCGGCTATGATGGGTTCACGTACAAATGTGTTCTCATCGTCTGATTCGGCGATAGCGGCAATGCTGTTTATAATCGGCTACCATCTTTACAAGCTGATAATAGGCATTGTGGCGGTCAAAAAGGCGAACACCCCTGACTGCAGGGGCGTTGTGGCAAACGGTATCGTGCTTACTATCCTTTCGGTTTTCTGGATAATCATTTGTGGTGCGGCGCTCAATTCGGCAGCGACAAGAGGCGGCGGAGAAGCACTTCTGACAGTTTTTCTGCTGCTGGCGATACTTGACCTGATAATGATGATACTTATGCTTGTGGGCGTTACGCAGAACAAGCCGACGGTCGGCGCAATGCCGCTGACGCCTTTTAATTATGACAGGCTGTGGACTAACCCAAACGGTCAGCAGAACCCTTACGGTCAGCCAAATCAGTTTGGACAGCCGAATCAGTTCGGACAGGCAAACCAGTTCGGTCAGCCGATGCAGAATGCTGACCCGAGCACGCAGTTCGGCGCTGCGCCTGCTGCACAGGCAGTGCAGAACGAACAGGCTGCAACAACGGAACAGGGCGGCGAGAAGCCGAGAAAGATATACTCCAATCAGGACTACTTTGTTGACCCGCGCACGACGTATTTCGGACAGTTCGGCGGCGGTTTTGCGCAGGGCGGACAGTTCGGCGGTCAGCCCAATGGCTTCGGTCAGCAGTACGGCTACGGCGCGCCGCAGATGCCGCAGATGCCGTATATGCAGGGAAATGGGCAGCCTATGCAGCCTCAGATGCCTCCTATGAACGACACTCGGCAGTAGGCTGGGTTTGATAAAATCACAAAATTGAATACGAGGTGATGTTATGTTTCTAAGCGGAAAGATTGTTAAATCAGCCAAGAAAGACCTTATTGCCTGCGTGGTGATGATGCTCGGATGCATCGCGCACATTGTGCTGTGGCTGGCGGCGGGCAAGGGCGAGATATCGGGCTGTTTGCCTGTGCTTTTCGGTCTTGCGGCGGTGTACGTTGTCAAGCTGGTAGTGGCGGTGAACGCGAAAAAGAACGCTTACGAATACACCAAGCTGGGCGGCGTCAAGACTGGCGCGCTGGTGGGTCTGATACTGTCACTTGTGGCGGTGTGCGGCATTGCGCTGGCGTTCATTATGGCTTTGCAGAAGATGTTCGACGAATACTCGACGGCAGAGATTTTTGTGACGTTTGCCTCGGTGGTTGCGGCGCTGAGCTTCTCGCTGCTTGACCTTGTGATGATAGTTTCTATCCGCAAGGACAGCGCAGAGGTGCTCAAAAGCGGTTCGCTTGACCCGTGGAAAGAGGTCAACAAGGAAAATAAGGAAAACACACAGGTTATTTGATAGCTTGATTTAAAAATTGCATTTAAACAAAGAAAGGGACTGTTTAAACAGTCCCACCGCAGCGGCGGCGCGCTTGTCCGTCGCAGATTGGTTCGAGCAGGCAATGGGTTTTGTGTTGCTCCGTGCTGAATTTGCAAGGGAAGCCAAAAAGAAAGGGACTGTTTAAACAGTCCCACCGCAGCGGCGGCGCGCTTGTCCGTCGCAGATTGGTTCGAGCAGGCAATGGGTTTTGTGTTGCTCCGTGCTGAATTTGCAAGGGAAGCCAAAAAGAAAGGGACTGTTTGAACAGTCCCTTTTTAATGCAGTGTTTATTTTGGGGGCTTTCCGGTCGCCCCCAAACCCCTTCGGGTTTATACAAAGATAAGAAATCAGGTTCTCTGAGCTTTCTTTGCGTGTTTTGCAACTCTGCCCTTGCCCTTTTTGCCTTTGTGCTTTTCCCACATTACCCACAGTGTCGGAGCGATGCAGTTTGATGAGTACACACCTGCAATCATACCGATAATAAGCGGGAATGCGAAGCTGATTATCGAGGAAACACCTGCGATGAAGCAGACTACGCAGACGGTGGTCATTGCCAGCACCGTAGTAACGGTGGTGTGGATAGAACGTCCCATTGTCTGAGTGATGGACAGGTTGACCAGCTGGTCGAGCTCCATTTTGTTGCCCACGAGCTTCTCGTTCTCACGGATACGGTCGTAGATGATGATAGTAGCGTTGATGGAGTAGCCGAGGATGGTAAGCAGAACTGCCATAAAGTTTGCGTTGATGTCGAAACGGCAGATAACGAAACAGCCATAAACCATGCACATATCGTGTGTCAGCGCAACGACTGAGAACACACCAGCGGAGATACCGCCTATCTTTCTGAATCTGAAACCGATGTAGATGATGGTGATAAGTGCCGCGAATGCGCAGGCAACGAGACATTTGAGGAAGAAGTCAAGACCGTTTGAAGCGGCAACGTCGGTGGATTCGAGCACCTTGATGTCGTTGTCGGCGAACTTCTCTGTGAGCTGAGTTTTGATAGCGTTCTGCTTATCATCGCTGATACCCTCGTCAGAGGAGAACTGGATCTTGATTGTTGTTGTATCGGAAGCGGTGTCCTCACCGAGAGTGATAGTCGGCTTTTCGTCAACTGCCTTTGCGACAGCTTCTTCGATGTCTTCGGTCTTGATATCGCCTGTATACGAGTAGGTGAGTATCGTACCGCCCTTGAACTCGATGGCGATGTTGAGCTTTGTAACTATTGTAAGTACAACGAATGTTGCGATAAGCAGGCAGGAGATAGCATAGAATATCTTGCGCTTTTCAAATACCTTTAATACCTTTGGTTCTTTGTTATTCATCTATCTTAGCACCTCCATACAGCTTGCGGTTTCTGAGGAACTTGAACTTGGAAAGAGATGCCAGCATAAGTCTTGAACAGAAAATACCGAATACAAAGTTGAGAATGATACCTACGAGGAGTGTGTAGCCGAGGGAGTAGATAGTACCTGCGGTAGATGCGCCGAATGCGGCGAACAGCGGTTTGAGAAGTGTGCCGAACACGCTGTCTGTCGGTCCAAAGGCACCCATAAGGATAACGGCTACGAATACGACGGTGATGTTTCCGTCGAACACAGCGCTCCACGCTCTCTTATAGCCAAGCTCGATAGCGCCGTTGAGTGTCTTGCCGTGGTTAAGCTCTTCCTTGATACGCTCTGCGGTGATAACGTTGGCGTCAACGCCCATACCGATCGCAAGTATGATACCTGCGATACCAGGGATGGTGAGTGTGAACGAGTCGATGTTCGGGAAGAAGCCCGAGATGCAGGCAATTGTTCCGACCACCTGACCGAAGAGCGCGATAGCAGCGACAAAGCCCGGGAGACGGTAGAAAATCATCATATAGACTGCGATGATGCAGAATGCGATAACGCCTGCGAGGAGCATTGCGTTGAGTGCGCCCTCACCGAGAGATGCGGAAATGATGTTTGTGCTTGTTGTTGAAAGCTTGAACGGAAGCGCACCTGCGTTTATCTTGTTTGCAAGGCTGCTTGCCTCGTTCCAGGAGAAGTTACCTGTTATCTGGCATTTGCCGCCTGTGATAGCTTCTTTTACGCTTGGAGCGGAGATGCAGGTATCGTCCATCCAGATAGATATCTGTCCGCCGCTTGCTGCAAGCTCTCTTGTAGCGTCTGCGAAAGCAGATGAACCGCTGTCGTAAAATTCAAGGTCGACCTCGTATCCGGTAGCTCCGCTTTCCTTGTTCTGAACAGGCTGTGCGGTAGCTTTCTTGACGTCTTTACCTGTGAGCACCTGCTCACCTGTCTGCTCCGTGCCCTTGCGGAAGGTCAGCATAGCTGTTTCGCCAAGCTCGGAAACGGCTGCCTCAGGGTCGAAGTCCTCTTCGCCTGCCTGCCATGGGAACGAAACCATTATTCTTTTCTTGGTGTAGTCTACATAGACCTCACTGTCGGTGATGTTAAGACCGACAAGTCTCTGCTCGATGATAGACTTTGCAGCGTCCATATCGTCGTTTGAGATATCGTCGAGGTCGGGCTGTGCGCTGCCTTCCTCGGCTGCGGCAGGTTCAAACGTTGCATTTACGCCGCCCTGGATGTCGATACCCCAGCGGATCTCGTTTGCACCTTTTATATAGACGTGTTTTGTGTCACCATAGTAGGTATGCACACCGAAGAATGTCAGATAGGCAAGCGCCAGTATGCAGAAAAACACTATGAAAAACACAGGTTTTTTAGCTTTTTTCACCTTGAATCCTCCTAATAAGAATCTGTTATGTCACCATAATCTTATGTATTCCAAAAATATTACAATTATTTAGATACATTCACTTTTAAATTATATTACTTTTTTCATAAAAAGTCAAGTCTTTGCGCATAATTCTTTGATTTTGCGGGCGCTTTGTGCATTTTTGAGCAATGCGTTTTGACTTTTGGGTGAAAATGTGGTATAATTAGCTTGCAATTTTTATGAAACGGAGAATCACAATGGACATCAACGCAACACTCGCAAAAGAATTCAATCTCAGACAGGAGCAGGTGGACAACACCGTTGCACTTATAGATGACGACAAGACGATACCTTTTATTGCGCGTTACCGCAAGGAAGTCACAGGCTCGCTGGACGACCAGATACTGCGTGAGCTGTTTGACCGCCTGACCTATCTGCGCAACCTTGAAAAGCGCAAGGAGGAGGTTCGCTCGTCTATCACAGAGCAGGAAAAAATGACTGACGAGCTGGAAAAGGCGATAAATGACGCAATGACGCTGGTTGAGGTGGAGGACATATACCGCCCGTTCAAGCCAAAGAGAAAGACCAGGGCGAGCATTGCGCGTGAAAAAGGCTTGGAGGGACTTGCACAGTATCTGCTTGAACAGGGCAGCGGTGACCCGACAGCTGAGGCTGAAAAGTATCTTGACGAGGAAAAGGGCGTGGCAGGCACAGATGAGGCTTTGCAGGGCGCAATGGACATAATCGCGGAGGACGTTTCGGACTCTGCGGAACTTAGAAAGTACCTCAGAACGCTGTTTGCGCAGATAGGCAAGGTGACGTCTGCGGCTTCGGGTGACGAGGCTGACGCGGTTTATCAGAACTATTTTGAGTTCTCCGAGGGTGTTTCAAAGATAGCGGGACACCGTATTCTCGCGCTGGACAGAGGCGAAAAAGAGGGCGCTTTGAAGGTAAGCATAGATGTTCCCGAGGGTGCTGGCGAGAGGGCTGTTACCTCGCGTTATGTGAAGAACGAGTCTGCCTGCGGAAAGCTGGTGGAGGCGGCTTGCGTGGACAGCTACAAGAGGCTGATTTACCCGTCAATCGAGCGCGAGATTCGCTCGGAGCTTTCGCAAAAGGCGCAGGAGGGCGCAATCAAGGTGTTCTCGTCAAATCTGCGTCAGCTGCTTATGGCGCCGCCTGTAAAGGGCACGGTGACGCTGGGACTTGACCCCGGATACGCTCACGGCTGCAAAATTGCGGTGGTTGACGAGACGGGCAAGGTGCTTGACACGAGCATCGTTTACCTTACGCCGCCGAGAAAAGAGACGGAAAAGGCAAAGCGCATAATCTCGAAAATGATTGAGCGTTCAAAGGTGACGACTATCGCCATCGGCAACGGCACGGCTTCGCGTGAGTCGGAGCAGTTCGTGGCGGAGCTTTTGAAAGAAATTCCGCAGAAAGTATCTTACATGGTGGTTTCCGAGGCGGGAGCTTCCGTTTACTCGGCGTCAAAGCTGGCGGCGGAGGAGTTCCCCGATTATGATGTTTCGCTGCGTTCGGCGGTATCTATTGCAAGGAGAATGCAGGATCCGCTGGCAGAGCTTGTAAAGATAGACCCTAAGGCTATCGGTGTGGGACAGTACCAGCACGACATGCCAAAGGCGCGCATGGACGAGGCTTTGCGCGGCGTTGTCGAGGACTGCGTGAACTCGGTGGGTGTTGACCTCAACACTGCGAGCTACTCGCTGCTTTCGTACATTTCGGGCATCAACAGCACGGTGGCAAAGAACATTGTGGCATACCGTGAGGAAAACGGCGCATTTACGGACAGAAAGCAGCTTATGAAAGTTGCGAAGCTGGGCGCAAAGGCATTTGAGCAGTGCGCGGGATTTTTGAGAGTTCCGGGCGCGAAGAACCCGCTGGACAACACGGGCGTTCACCCCGAGTCCTACGCTGCGGCAAAGGCGCTTATTGACGAGTGCGGATTTACCGTTGCGGACATGGGCGACAAGGAGCTTATCGACAAGAAGGTAAAGAGCGTGGGCATCGGCAAGCTGGCGCAGGACATCGGCGTAGGAATCCCGACGCTTGAGGACATTGTCAAGGAGCTGGAAAAGCCCGGTCGTGACCCGCGTGACGAGCTGCCGCCGCCGCTTATGCGCAGCGGTGACGTTATGGAGCTTTCAGACCTTAAAGAAGGCATGGAGCTTATGGGCACGGTGCGCAACGTTATTGATTTCGGCGCATTTGTGGACATCGGCGTTCACGAGGACGGTCTGGTGCACATTTCGCAGATGTGCAACAAGTTCATCAAGCACCCGCTGGAAGTTGTCAAGGTGGGCGACGTTGTCAAGGTCTGGGTGCTGGGCGTTGACCTCAAACGCAAGAGAATTTCACTGACGATGAAGCAGCCTAAATAGTGAGAGTTTATACTTTGAACGGACATAAGAAAACTACCCGAAGATCTGATCCTCGGGTAGTTGTTTTTTATGGTTTAGATACCGCCAAGAATGGACATGTAGTTCGACGGACTTGCGCTTACGGTGATGTTATCATAAGTCGAGCCCTTTGCGGTGAATGTTACGGTGAGGGACTTAGGCTTGTCTGTATCGCCATAGCTGTCGGTATTGAATGATACGCTGACTGATGCGCCTGAGCCTGATGGATAGTTAGGCGAATACCAGCCCCTGTTTATACCGTAGGCTCTTGCTGCATTTGCGGCATTGAGTGCTGCTGTATGAAGCTCTGCTGCTGTTGGAGGTCTCTTTGTTGGCTGAGTTTCGGGCTTCTTGGAAGAGGACTCTTTCGTTGTCTTTTTGGTCGAAGCAGATGTTGGCTTTGTTGTTTCAGATGTCTGTCTTGACCAGGTGTATGACGATGTTGAGGTTCGAGCCCTGGTGGTTTCCCTTGTTGTAGCCTTAGTCGTCGTTTCTTCCTTCTTGGTAGTAGCCTTGGTAGTTTCTTTCTTCTTGGTAGTTTCCTTTGTAGCCTCTGTTTCCTTGGTTGTTTCCTCGGTAGCAGTGGTGGTTTCCTCGGTCTGCGAGGTGGTTGTTGTGGTTTCAGCTTCACTTGAGCTGTCGGTCTGGCTCACAGAGCTGGACTTGTCTTTCTTTGACGATGAATCGTCCTTGCTGCTGTCCTTGGTAAAGATGAAGATAGCACCTATTGCAAGTGCAGATGCGATAAGTATGATCACCGCGGTGATAAGGACTTCTGATTTCTTCATTGAACACACTCCTTAAAATAGTTATATATTTATTTTCCGGTAGTTTTGATAAGGGCAAGACCGTTTGCTTTATCAAAGTCTACAGTAAAGCTTTCCAGCTTGTTCTTATCCTCGCCCGGCATCGGTGTATACAGCTTTACTTCCAGCTCGCCTTTTTTGTTTATCTGTGCTTTCCATATGCCGACAAAATCAGTTGCCAGTCCGTCGTGGTTCTTGTCGATATGGTAATAGACCCAATAGCCGTACTCGGTATCGGTATTGATGACCTCACCCTCGTCTTCTATCGTAAAACCGCTTTGTTTTGCCATTGCGTGAGATTCCTTTACGGCTGCCTCTGATGCAGCTTTGAGCTCAGCCTTTGTAACGCTGGTCTTGACTGCTGATTTTGTGGTAGTTGTGGTCTTTTCGGTCTGCTGCGGCTGTGTTTCACTTGTTTTTGTGGTTTCGCCGGGTTCAGATGTTGTCTGCTCGGTCGCTTTGGTGGTCTGCTCGGTCTGTGCTGCGGAAGAAGAATCATCGGGCTGAGATGAGCTGTCCGCCTGTGAAGATGAAGGATCACTTGACGAATTGCTCGAAGCATCGCCTGTTATCTCGGACGATGATGATGAGTTTGACGAGCTGTCTGCCTTTGAGCTTGATGCGTCGGAAGCTGATGATGACTCGGAACAGCCTGCGAACACGGCAGCCATAGCGAGAACAGACACGGTAAGTGCCAGAGTTTTTTTGATCTTATTCATTTTTTGTCCCCCATTGTTTTGATTTTTTATTTTTTAGTCTATATAAAAGACCCTGTTTTCTTTTCTTGTGGCAGGTTCTTTTTTGGTGTCGCTGTGACCTAAAATGCAGAATCCTACGCCGACATACTCGCCCGAAACACCCCATTTATCGAGCAGAGCTTTTCCCTCGGCTGATTCAAACACCTGTCTGCATCTGTGTATCCAGCAGGAAGCGAGTCCCAGCGAATGTGCGGCAAGGCACATATTTCCTATCGCGAGGCTTCCGTCCTCGACTGCGGTGCTCCTTTGTTTGTCTGCAAGCACGCAGATAACGCAGGGTGCGCCGTAGAACGGGTCGGAATCCGTTCCCATAACGTCGGCATTGAGTTTTGAAAGCAAATCTCTTGTCTGCTTGTCACGCACGGCGATAAAAATCGGTGCCTGCGCGCTCATGCCGTTAGGTGCATAAAGACCGCACCTGATTATCAGTTCAAGCTCCTCGTCGGTGACCTGAACGTCGTTGTAGGCTTTGATGCTCCGCCTTTCGAGCATCGCTTCAATGACCTTGTTCATTTTTTTCGTCCTCCTGTGATAAGTCGCGTCTTATTTCCAGCACCCTGCCGATGACGATTATCTCGTTGTGGTAATCATCAAGATAGATGGTAGGTGATGTATTCTCTCCGCTGAGCACGAGCACCTCGCCGTTGAAACGCGGTCGGCGGAATGTTATCTTTCCGTCCTTGCGAATGGCGTAAAAGTGCTTTTCGTCCTCGAAATCGGCACACTTTTCAACAAGCAGGATATCTCCCGATTTGATAAGAGGGAAGTTGTTTCCGTCCCTGCATATATAAAAGGTGAGCTTGTTGGCTTTTGAGGCACTTGTGTAGATAACGGGCTGGTGCGCGATGACTCTGCCGTTGTTGTCCTTGACGGCTATCTTGGCGACGTTCTCGGTGGTGTAACAGTCCTTGACCGAGTTTTCGTAGCCCATCAGCCAGCCCTCCGAGACCCCGAGCGCTTTGGCTATCAGCGTGAGCTTATCGGGTTTGGGTGAAAAGCGCCCTGCAAGATATGAACTTATAAAGGATTTTGATATACCGGTCATTTTGCAAAGCTCGTGCTGGCGCATTTCTTTTTCTTTCATTACGCTGTCAAGCCGTTGTGCAAAAATTCCCATATTCTGTTGTGCAGCTCCTTTTTATTTTGTAAACAATATTATAGCACAATGTTTCTGATTTTTCAAGATGGTTTATCAAATAAAGTTTGGAAAAGCTGGACTTTTTGCTTTCAGAGGTAAGAGATAAGAGGTAAGAGGTAAGAAGACAGAGGTAAGAGGTTTGGGTCAGATGCTTATTTTTATGCTTTGGCAGGGTGTGCCGGTGAGCTTTTCGCTGAGGGCGTCAGGCTGGCTTATGCCTGCAAACAGCGTGAACTCGCTTGAAAAGACTTTGCGCTCGCCGTTTTCATCGACGGCGGTGAAGCAGGTTTTGTCAAGCGGTATGGTGACCGTCTTTTTCTCGCCTCTGGCAAGGTGCACCCTTTCAAAGCCGCACAGCTTATGATTGGGCACGGCGAATGGGCAGGTGTCCTTGATATATATCTCGATGACCTCGTCGGTATCGCAGCTGCCGGTATTTTCTATATCGACGGCGGCGGTGAAGTCGTTATACACGAGGTTTGAGATATTGACTTTTGAATAGGTAAGACCGAAGCCGAACGGGTAGAGGATATTGTCCTGCGCGTAGCGGTAGGTGCGGTTCTTCATTGAGTAGTCCTCGAAATCGGGCAGCTTGTCGGCGGTCTCATAGAATGTGACAGGCAGCTTGCCCGACGGGGAGATGTCGCCGAAAAGTATCTGTGCAAGGGCTTTTCCGCCCTCTGAACCCGGGTACCACGCGTGGAGCAGGGCGTCTGCGTCGACGAGGGTGTTCATTGCGCCGCCTGCTGTGCAGACAACGATAAGCGGTTTGCCTGTGCCTTTGAGCAGTTCAAGCAGCTTGCGCTGGCTTTCGGGCAGCATAAGGTCGGGTTTGTCGCCCGAGGAATACTCGTTGCCCGCATCGCCCTGTTCGCCCTCGATAGTTGAGTCAAGACCCACGCAGGCGATGACGATATCGGCGTTTTCCGCAGCGGCGAGCGCCTCGGAGTACCTGTCGCCCGCAAGGCAAATCTGCGAGACTCTGTCCTGATAGAGATGACAGCCCTCGGCGAAGATGACGCGCCCTGCGAACCTGTCCTGAATGCCCTCGAGCAGAGTGATGTATCGGTCGGCTTTCGGCGTATAGTTGCCTTCGAGGGCGATTCGGCTGTCAGCCTCGGGACCGATAACGGCGATGGTTTTCAGCTTTTTCTCGTCAAGCGGCAGGACGCCGTTGTTTTTCAGCAGCACGATAGATTCCTGCGCGGCTCTGAGCGACTCGGCTTTGTGCTCGGGGCAGGCAACTATTGTATAGGGGTAGTCGAACGGCTCGGCGCTGTCGAACATACCCAGGCGAATGCGTGTGCGCATTGCGTGGACGCAGGCGGTGCGAATCTGCTCCTTGGTGATAAGACCCTCGTTGTAGGCGGTCATAAGGTGCTCGTAGGTGCAGCCGCAGTTGACGTCGCAGCCCATTTTTATTGCGAGCGACGCGGATTCTTTCGGCTCTTTTGTGAAGTGGTGCGCCTCGTGGAAATCTCTTATCGCCCAGCAGTCTGACACGAAATAACCGTCAAAGCCCCAGTCTTTGAGCTTGTTCATCAGATACGGGCTGGCGCAGGACGGCTCGCCGTTGACTGCGTTGTATGCGCCCATGACGCCCTCGACTTTTGCATCTTTGACGAGGCGCTCGAATGCGGGCAGGTAGGTTTCGTTCAAATCCTTTTCGCTGACTACCGAGTTGAAGCCGTGACGTGTTTCTTCGGGACCGCTGTGGGCAGCGAGGTGCTTTGCGCAGGCTGCCGCGAGCAGGCGTTCGCCGTTGCCCTGTATGCCCTTGACATACTCAACGCCAAGCTCGGCGGTGAGGTAGGGGTCTTCGCCGTAGGTCTCCTGTCCGCGTCCCCAGCGTGGGTCACGGAAGATGTTTATGTTGGGCGACCATATCGTGATGCCCTTGAATTTGTCGGCGTCGCCATATTTTGAGTACCATTTGTACTTTGCGCGAGCCTCTGTGCCCGTTATCTCGCCCGCGCGGCGCAAAAGCGCCCTGTCCCACGTTGCCGCAAGACCGATAGCCTGCGGGAAAAGCGTGGAGATGCCCGAGCGGGAAAGTCCGTGCAGACCCTCGTTCCACCAGTTGTACGCGGGTATGCCGAGGCGCTCTATCGGCTCGCTGTCGTATTTGAGCTGACTTGCCATCTCCTCAACAGTCATCTCGTCAACAAGTGCCTCAGCGCGCGCCTGCGCCGAAAGTGTTTCGTCAAGGTATTTTTTCATAAGTACAGCTCCTTTTCAAATTGTTACACCAATTATACAACAAAAACCCGGCGAATGCAACCACTCACCGAGTTTTTGTATGCGATATGAAGAAAGAATTGAGAGTTATTTTTTTTGTCCGTAGTATGCGTTTGCGCCATGCTTGCGCAGGTAGTGCTTATCGAGAAGTTCCTGCGGCATAAGTGCTGCGCCCTGTTTGAGAGTCAGCGTTCTGTAAGCCATGCCTGCGAGCTTTTCAAGAACGACGGAGTTGTGCACTGCCTCAAAGCAGTCCTTGCCCCAGACGAATGGCGCGTGGTTTGCGACGAGGGCAGCGGGGATATCCTTGTAATTCTTGCAGCACTCAACGATGACCTTGCCCGTTTCAAGCTCGTATTCGCCCGCTATCTCCTCGGGGGTCATATCCCTTGTGCAGGGAATCTCGCCGTAGAAATAGTCGCCGTGAGTTGTGCCAAGCGGCGGAATGCCCATTCTCGCCTGTGCAAAAACGGTGGCAAAGTCGCTGTGGGTGTGGACAACGCCGTTAACGCCCTCAAAATTGCGGTAGATTTCAAGATGTGTCGGGGTGTCGCTCGACGGTTTGAGCTTGCCGTCAACGATGTTTCCGCCGAGGTCGAGCACAACGATGTCGTCGAGTTTCATCTCGTCGTATTCAACGCCGCTGGGCTTTATTGCAACGAGTCCGCTCTCGCGGTCATACTCGCTGACGTTTCCCCAGGTGAATGTTATAAGTCCGTACTTGGGCAAAAGCAGATTTGCGTCAAGCACACGCTGTTTGAGCTGTTTGATGTCCATTTTCTATTACTCCTTTTTGGTGGTATACTTTACAGTATATCACAACGAGTTTGTTATTTCAACTTATCTGTAAATGATGTCGCCGAGCATAAGCTCTTTTTCAAGGGCGTAAGGCGTGGTGTTCTCGTCAAGCAGGACAAACTCGATGCCTGTCATTCTCGCGAAATCACGCAGGTTTTCGATAGTCACGTCAAAACTCAGCGCTGTGTGGTGTGCGCCGCCTGCGATTATCCAGTTCTGTGCGCCCGTTTCAAGACAAGGCTGAGGTTTCCACATAATGCGCGCAACAGGCAGGTTCGGCATTGTCTGTGTCGGCTCTACGCAGTCGACCACCTGTGCGATAAGGCGCATTCTGCCGCCGACGTCTATCAGCGAAACGGCGTTTGCTCTGCCGCTTCTGCCCTCAAAGACAAGTCTTGCGGGGTCGTCCTTGCCGCCGATGCCGAGGTGGTGAACTTCGATGCGCGGCTTTGACTTAGCGATAGTCGGGCAGACCTCCAGCATGTGCGCGCCGAGGATAAGTCCGTTTTCGTAATCGTAGGTGTAGTCCTCCATAAAGGCGGTAGCGCCGTCGGGGTACATTGCCTTGAAGATTGCTGTGATAGCGGCGGTTTTCCAGTCGCCCTCTGCGCCAAAGCCGTAGCCCTTTGAAAGCAGGTGCTGGGTCGCAAGTCCTGGAAGCTGGTTCATTCCGTGCAGGTCTTCAAAGGTGTTGGTGAACGCCTTTGCGCCCTCGCGGACGAGAATTCTCTCGATAGCTATTTCTTCCTTTGCCTGATAGCGAATGGATTCGATGTCCTTGTCGTCCATATCGTAGAGGCTGCGGTATTCGTCAACGAGCGCGTCTATCTCTGCGTCGGTGACGTTATTAATCTCACGAACGAGGTCGCCCACAGCCCAGGTGTTTACCTGCCAGCCGAACTTTATCTGTGCCTCGACCTTGTCGCCCTCGGTTACAGCAACTTCACGCATATTGTCGCCGAAACGCACGATTTTCAGCTGTTTGCTGAACGCTACGCCCACTGTGGAGCGCTGCCAGTCGGCTATCTGCTGCTGGGTCTTTTCGTCTTTCCAGTAGCCTGCGATCACACGTCTCGGGGCGCGCAGTCTTGCGCCGATAAAACCGTGCTCTCTGTCGCCGTGTGCCGACTGGTGCAGGTTCATATAGTCCATATCAATTTCTTCATTCGGGATAGCCTTGTTGTACTGCGTGTGCAGGTGCAGCCACGGCTTTTGCAGCATGGTCAGACCGTTTATCCACATTTTTGAGGGCGAGAACGTGTGGCAGAAAGTGATGATGCCTGCGCAGTCGTCGTCAAAGTTTGCCTGTTTTACGATGTCCTCTATTTCCCTTGAGGTCTTGGCGGTGAGTTTATACTCGACAGGGAAGGGAAGACTGAGTCCTGCGACTATTTCCTTTGCGTCCTTTTCAACTGTTTTGAGAGTTTCCTCTCCGTAGAGGAACTGTGAGCCTGTGATAAACCAGAATGTCATATTTTTCTCCTTTTCTATGGTGGAATGTTATTTGTATTTGTGCCTGCCTGCCGGAACGCCCGACAGATAGGAACAAACACAAATGATATCCCCGCCGCTTTTAGCGGTAGTTGAAAGTGAAAGCTGCAAACGTGCGGGGATACGAATGTGAAAATGCCTGTTAATTGCGGATAGCCTCAACGGCTGCCCTTTGTGCAGAAAGTCCTGCCTTGAAACGCTCGGTGTATGCTGCAAAGCCCTTTGAATCGTCTGCATTTGGCTGCATCACGCTGCTTGCGAATTTTGAGAACACCTGCTCATCGAGGAAAGCTGCAAGGCTCTGAGCCTTGTTTTCCCTTGCGGTGAATGCTGCTAAGAGTGCGATACCCCAAGCGCCGCCCTCACCTGCGGATTCCATAACTGCCACAGGAACGTTCAGTGCGCTGGCGAGGAATCTCTGTCCAACAACGGGTGCTTTGAAAAGTCCGCCGTGTGCCAGCAGCTTGTCAAGCTCGACCTTTTCTTCGCCCAGAAGAATGTCCATTCCGATTTTAAGCGTTGCCATACACGAGTAGATGAGGCTGCGCATCAGCGTACTTACGTCGAACTGAGCCTCGGGAGTTCTTATCAGCATCGGTCTGCCCTCGGTAAAGCCTGTAACGTGCTCGCCCGAGAAGTAGTTGCAGCTTACCAGCCCGCCGCAGTCTGCGGGAGCGGAAAGTGCGGCTGCGTAGAGCTTGTCGTAAATTTCCGACTTGGGAACTTCTACGCCGAATGTTTTGAGCGCCGACGCGAACATCTTTACCCAGGCGTCGAGGTCTGTGGTGCAGTTGTTGCAGTGAACCATTGCGACGGGGTCGCCGCAGGGCGTTGTGACAATGTCGATCTCCTCGTGAACTTTTGAAAGGTTCTTTTCGAGCACTGCCATTGCGAAAATTGATGTGCCTGCGGAAACGTTGCCTGTGCGTGGTGCGATGCTGTTGGTTGCTACCATTCCTGTGCCTGCGTCGCCCTCGGGAGCGCAGAGTGTTATGCCAGCTTCAAGCTCACCCGACGGGTCGAGCAGCTTTGCGCCTGCCTCGGTGAGAGTGCCTGCGCTTTCGCCTGCGGGAACTATCTTCGGCAGTATGCCGTCAAGTGTCCAGGCAAAGCCTTTATCAGCCACAAGCTCTGCAAACTTTGCAAGCATTGCCTTGTCGTAGCCGCGGGTGCTTGGGTCGATAGGGAACATACCCGAAGCATCGCCCACGCCGAGCACCTTTTCGCCTGTCAGCTGCCAATGAACGTAGCCTGCGAGGGTGGTGAAAAATCTTATCTCGGGAACGTGGTTCTCGCCGTTAAGAATTGCCTGATAGAGATGGGCTATGCTCCAGCGCTGCGGGATATTGAAGCCGAAAGCGTCTGTGAGAGCTTTTGCAGCCTCGCCCGTGATGGTGTTTCTCCACGTTCTGAATGGTGCGAGCAGCTTGCCGCCCTCGTCGAATGCGAGGTAGCCGTGCATCATTGCGGAGATGCCTATTGCAGCGACTTTCTTGATGCTCACGCCGTACTGTTTCTTAACGCAGTCCGCTAAGTTCTTGTAAGCGTCCTGCAAGCCGAGAGTGATATCCTCGGCGGTGTATGTCCAGATGCCGTCCTCGAGCCTGTTCTGCCAGTCGTGAGTGCCCGATGCGATAGGTGAGTAGTCCTCACCTATCATAACGGCTTTTATCCTTGTGGAACCGAATTCTATGCCTATCGAGGTCTTTCCCGATTCGATCTGCTTTACGATATCCATATTATTCTCCTTTGTCACGTCTAAGTTGCTTTAGCCTCCGCAGGCTGTTCCTTGCCTGTGCCTGCTGCGTGTTTCTTTGCCATAACGACACTCTGGATAACGAGGAAGATGCAAAGCATACCTGCGACTGTGATACCAGTCCACCAAGCGTCGTCAAGTCCGATAGATGTAACGATATCCTTGATAGTGCAAAGTGAGAGAACTCCGAAGAGTGTGCCGATGATGTTTCCGACACCGCCCGTGAGCATCGTACCGCCGATGATTGATGCGGCGATAGCGTTCATTTCGGCGCCTTGTGCGTGTGCGGGTGAGCCTGAGCCAACGTGCATGAAGAAAACGTAGCCAGCTATGCCTGCGAGAAGTCCGCAGAAAACGTATGACAGGAACTTTGTTCTCTTGACGTTGATACCGAGCATAAGTGCGCTCTGCTGGTTTCCGCCTACTGCGTAGAAGTTACGTCCGAGCTTGCTGTAACGAAGCAGGAAGAACAGTCCGATAACAATTACGATAGCGACGATAACGCCTATCTCGATGGATGCATCAACGTAGATGCCCTTTTTGTTGGTCGAACCAAGACCCGGGATAACTATCTCTGTGTTTTTCAGGTCATTGAAGCCCTGATTCTGAACGTTGATAGGGTTGGTGTGAACGATGGTCGTCAGACCTCTTGCAAAGAACATTCCCGCAAGGGTGACGATGAACGGCTGAATGTCCAGATAAGCGATAAGGAAGCCCTGAACAAGACCGAATGCAAGACCTATGCCGAGGGCGATAAGCATTGAGGTAACAACGTTTCCGCCGTGAAGGTCGAGGTTTACTGCGCAGCTCATACAAACCAGAGCTGTAACGCCGCCGACTGAGATGTCGATACCGCCTGTTATCATAACGAGGCTGAGTCCGCAGGCGATGATTATAAGTGATGCGTTGTTATTGAACAGGTTAAGGAATGTCTGAGGTCTTCTGAATCCTTCGCCGAGGAAAATCACGGCGCACAGATACATTACAACAAATACAACTACGGTGATGGTCAGCAGCAGATTGGTATCAGACATATTCTTGAGCTTTTTTATCATGCTGCTGCACCTCCTTCACTTTTTGTAGCTTTTGCTTTTTTCTTGAATACCTTGCTCAGCTTTTCTCTAACGACCGGTGCGCTGGTAACAACGAGCAGGATAACAACGACTGCCTTGTATGCAGGCAGAGCGTCTGCTGAAACTTCGAGTTTGTAAAGTGTGGTGGTAAGGAACTGGATAACGTATGCGCCGAGAATAGAACCCCACATATTGAACTTACCGCCGCTGAGAGCGTTGCCGCCGAGGGCAACTGCAAGGATAGCGTCCATTTCGATATCCTTTGCAACTACCGAGTAGTTGATGGTCTGGAAACGGCTTACCTTGATAAGTCCGCAGATAGCGACGCAGATACCGAGGATAACGAATGCGATTACCTTGACAAGCTCAGGGTTGAGTCCGTTAAGTCTTGATGACTTAGCGTTGATACCTACTGCCTGAGTGTAGAGCTTGAGGTTTGTGAACTTGAGAACCAGCATAATGGCGATCACGCAGATTATCGCAATGAACACAGGTGTCGGGATAGGTATTCCAGGGATATAAGTTCCCCAGTAAGCGAATGATTTGTCACAGGATGAACTGATGATAGGCAGCTCGTTCTGGTTTATCCACGCTGCTATCGAGCGTCCTGCGGTGAACAGGATAAGCGTGGCGACCATCGGCTGTATCTTGAAGTAGGCAACAAGTATGCCGTTGAATGCGCTGAATGCCATAGAAACGAGGATAGCGATGATGAATGCAACGATGAGCGAAGTCTGGAGAGACTCCGGACGTGAGTTGCCTCCGCAGAGAACGCGAAGAATAACGCTTCCTGCGATAGCTATTCCTGCGCCGACGGAGATATCCTGTCCGCCCGATGCAGCGGTAACGAGCGTCATGCCGATAGCAAGTATCGCAAGCTCACTGCCGTTGTCGAGGATGTTGATAAGGAATCCGTTGAGAACAGGGTTGCCGTCGCTGTTGTGGTCGAGTGTTACTTTAAAGAATGATGGGTCTGCAATAAGGTTGAACAATGCAAGCAATAAAAGTGCAGCACACGGAATGAATATCTGATTGCTTGTAAGTTTTTTCAGAAAACTTTTCATTGTTGTGCTTCACCTCCTGCGATAGTGTTCATTATCATATTCTGAGTGAGATCCTCACCTGAAAGCTCGCCGACTACCTTGCGGTCACGCATAACGACAAGTCTTGAACAGGTGCGCAGCATCTCGTCAGTTTCAGAGGAGATGAACGTTACGCTCATACCCTCCGATGCAAGCTGCAGAACGAGCTTCTGGATATCTATCTTCGTACCGATGTCGATACCACGGGTCGGCTCGTCGAGGATAAGATACTCAGGGTGTGTCAGCAGCCATCTTGCAAGGATACATTTCTGCTGATTTCCGCCCGACAGCGACTTTATCGGCGTGTCAGCCGAGGCTGTCTTGATGCCCAGCAGCTTGATGTATTTGTCTGCAAATTCGTTTGCCTGTGCTTTTGTGAACGGCTTGAAGAAGCCTTTCATTACCTGAAGTGCGAGGATTATGTTCTCGCGAACCGACAGGTCTGCGACGATACCGTCTATCTTTCTGTCCTCAGGCAGATAAGCGATACCGTTTTTCATTGCGTGGATAGGCTTGGAGATCTTTATCTCCTTGCCGTTTTTCTTTATCTTTCCGCCGATGACGTGGTCTGCGCCGAATATTGCACGAACGCACTCGCTTCGACCTGAACCGAGAAGTCCCGTGAAGCCGTTGACCTCGCCCTTTCTGATGTGGAAATCGAAAGGCTTGATGCCTGCATTGGAGCAGAGCTTCTCGCACTCGATAACATTCTGGTCTGCGCCCTCGCCCTCGTAGACGGAAGCCTCGGATTTGATGTCGCTCATATCGTCGAGGTCTTTGCCGAGCATCTTGGAAACGAGCTGGACTCTCGGCAGGTCTTCGATAACGTACTCGCCAACCAGCTTTCCGTCACGAAGAACGGTTATCTTGTCGCACACCTCGTAAACCTGGTCGAGGAAGTGTGTTACGAAGATGATGCCAACGCCCTTTGCTTTAAGGTCGCGCATCAGTCTGAACAGCTTCTCAACTTCGTTTTCGTCAAGCGACGAAGTAGGCTCGTCGAGGATAAGTACCTTACATTCCATATCTACCGCGCGGGCGATAGCGACCATCTGCTGAACTGCGATAGAACAGCTTGAAAGCTGCTGATTTGCCCTTGCGGGAATATCAAGACTCTTGAGCAGTTTGTCTGCGTCGGAGTTCCTTTTTTTCCATTTTACAAGCTTGTCCTTTTCTCTGCCGATGTACATATTCTCTGCGACCGTCAGGTTCGGACAAAGGGTAATCTCCTGATAAACTGTGCTTATACCCGCATTCTGCGCGTCCTGCGGCGATCTGATCGAAACCACCTTGCCGTCGAGGGTTATTTCGCCTTCATCTTTCGGGTAAACGCCTGTGAGTACCTTTATAAGAGTAGATTTGCCTGCGCCGTTCTCTCCCATAAGAGCGTGTATCTCGCCGCTGCACAGAGAGAAGTCTACGCCGTCAAGGGCACGGACACCAGGGAAAAACTTGCAAATGCCACGCATTTTAAGAATAGCCTCATCCTGCATTTGCTTATTCACCTCCAAAAAAATTACAAAAAACGCCCTGAAAATACGCCTTTTTCCATAAAAAAGGTCAAAAAGAGACACGGTGCACGCATACGGACATTATCCATATACGCCGCACCGTGTAGGTTTGCTATAAATTAGCTTCCGTTACGGAAATGTATCAGATGCCGTACTTGTCAACATCTTCCTGAGTGATCTTTTCAGCGTCAAAGCCCTTTTCTTCCATTATGATCTTCTTCTTGTCAAGCTTCTCGCCGTTTTCGAGCTTCTTGATAACATCGTCGATGTAAGAGGACTGGAATGGGTTGCACTGTCCGTCATAGTTCCATTCCTTGTTGAGCAGGTATTCGAGAGCCCACTTGTTGCAGTCAAAGCCCATTACGATGCAGTCCTTGCCAACACCGTGTGAGATGTTGTTCTTATCCAGAGCTGCAACTGCGCCCTTAGCCATATCGTCGTTCTCAGCGTAGATAACGTTTGGCTTCTTGCCGGAAGCGATCTGAGCTTCAACGATCTGCTGTGCCTTTTCAGCGTTCCACTCAGCAGTCTGGGAGATGATGATGTTCCAGCCGGATGCGGAAGCCTCGTCAAGCAGAGCCTGCGAACGTCCCTTCTGAGCAGCTGAACCCATAACGCCCTGAATGTGAATGATGTTGTACTCGCTCAGGTTCTGTCCCTTGAGCCACTCAACAGCTGTCTTACCTTCCTGATCCATATCGGAAACGATGGATGCTTCATACAGATCCTCGCTTGCGTCGATGGTACGGTCGAACAGGATAACCTTTACGCCTTCCTTCTTAGCGTCCTGGAGAACGCCGTCCCAACCAGCTGTGTCAGCTGCGGAGAGAAGCAGGTAGTCAACGCCGTCCTGAATGTACTTCTTAGCAGCTGTGATCTGCTCGTCGTTCTTCAGGCTGTAATAGAACTGTGCATCGTAGCCGTTCTCTTTTGTGAACTTAGCTTTGAGGTCTTTGTCGTTAGCGGTACGGTAACCTGACTCGTTAGGGTCGTTGTTGATGATGCCGACCTTGATGACCTTGTCGCTTGAGCTCTTGCTTGAGCTGTCGCCCGACTTGGACTCAGAACCACCGCTGCTGGAGCTGTCACCACAGCTTGCCATTGCCAGACAAAGTACGGATGCTGCCATTACTGCGAGAAATTTCTTAGTTTTCATTTTTGAATCCTCCATTCAAGTATTTTCAAACTGATAGTACAAGCACTTTTTTACGCACTGTGATTGTGCTCTCATTATATTACACTTGTCTGTACAAGTATACCGATTTTTTTCACTATATTGTTTGAAATTTTACGATGTTTGCAAGTTGTATTGCCGTTTTGCCTCAAAGTTGTATTGTTCTTTTCAGGAATTATGTGTCTGCTGGAACTCTCTCGGGGTCTTACCTGTATGCTTTTTGAATATCTGTCCGAAGTATCTGTAATCGCTGAAACCCACTCGGCAGGCTATCTGCGACACCTGCAGAGATGTACAGCACAAAAGCTCCTTTGCCTTGTCTATGCGTACATTTGTCAGATAGTCGATAAAGTTCATTCCCACGTCTTTTTTGAAAAGGGCGCTGAAATATGTCGGACTGAGGTTAACTGCCGAAGCTACGCTCTTTAAGCAGATGTCCTCGAGGTGATAATTGTCGTAGATATATCTTTTTGCCTTGCAGATTATCGCGCCGCTTTCGCCCTTGCAGGACTCTGTGCGCCAGCTGATGCATTTATCGAACATTCTTGTGAAATAGCCCTTTGCGGAGCTTACTGTGTCGAGATTTTTCGGCATATCGTCTATCGAGCCGAACTCCTTGGTGAACTCCTCGCCCGAGATGCCGAAGCGTTTAGAGAACGTTCTTGCGCAGACATAGATGTCCATTGTGATATAGAGTCTGAGCATAAACGATTCGAGCGCGGCGTAACCGACCTCGTCAAACACGGATTCTACGGCGCTTGTGCACTGGTCGCGCTGTCCGCTTTCAAGAAAGCGTTCGACCTTGTCAATATCAATGCGTCTTACGTCGGTATCGTGTGCGCGGATATCGAGCCTTGTGGAAGAATACATCTTGATAACAACTCCTTTCACATGTATTGTTCAATGCCTCAGCGCTTGAACGGCTTTGTTGATTTTCTTACGATAAGCTCCGGCGTGAAGAACTCGTCTTTCTGGTACGCGCCGGGGTTTCCGATAGCTTCCATCAGCTTCTGTGCGGTTTTTTCGCCCAGCTGCTGGTGGGGGTGAGTCGCTGTTGTCAGCGGGACTTCGCATATTTTTGCGAGCTTTGCGTTGTCTATGCCGACGATAGAAATGTCATCGGGGACTTTGATGTTATGCTTTCTGCAGAATGAAAGCAGGCTCACGGCAATGTTGTCATTATAGCATACAACTGCTGTCGAATCGTGCAGAAGCCGCAGAATGCGCTCCTCGGAGAGCGTGAAGAAGGTCTTTCTCTCGGCGGTGGAGTACCACAGAACGTTCTGCTCGGCGGCGGGACAGTTGTGCTTTAAAAGCGTTTCCATATAGCCGCTGTAACGGTTGTGACCCTGCGAATCGTCCAGGGCGAAGATGCCTGAAATGTGCCTGTGACCGATTTCCCACAGGTGCTCGGTGACGATTCGACCTGCGGCAACGTCGTCCATTGCGACGCAGGGAAAATCAGACCAGGGGTACTTTGCGTTGAAGAAAACAACAGGGATGTTCATCTGCTTTATCTTCTCGTATAGCTTCATATTCGGGTTGGGCAGGGCGCTCTTTGACGGCTCGATGATGAGTCCGTTCACGTCCTGCGAGAGCATTGATTTTAGCGCTCTCGTTTCGTCGGCAACGTTGTTGTGAGTGATGGAAAGCTGCATAACAACGTCGTTTTCTTTAAGCACTTTCTCTATGCCCGTCACGATGCTCGGGAAGATGTAGTCACTGAAATAGGTGGAGATAACGCCCACCGTGAAGTTCGAGGGAACCACGGTCTTTGCGGAGCTGCGGATAAACGTTCCGCTGCCGCGCTTGCGCAGGATTATGTTCTCGTTTTCGAGGGTCATAAGCGCCTGGCGCACCGTCTGTCTGCTGACACCGTGAATGTCGCAAAGCTCCTTTTCGGAAAAGAACTTTGAGCCTTCGTGCAGGTGGTTGGTTTTTATGTATTCCTTTGCCCACTCCACTATGTTCAGATATTTGAAATCATCCATACTGTCACCCCTTGTACATACAAGTTAGATATCTTTGCCTACATTGTACAACATTAAATAGCATTTGTCAATACAAATCGTAAAATTTTGTACAAGTTGTACTGTCAAGTTGGTATAATCGCATAAAATCGAACATATCTCCCCGTTATTGAGGGCGGGTTTGAGCATACTAACAGGAAAACACCTTATATAAAGAAAAGTTTTGTCGAAAACGAAGGATTATGCGGCGCAAACTGCAAAAAACATTGACATTTGGGCACTTGTGAATTATAATCATAATGTTGAATTACGGGTTTTAGGGCTTTGATTGGGCGCCTGGGCGCACCTGCCAATTTGTAAACAAATCGGCGGAAAAGCTCCCGTGACTTTCATTTTTTGCAAGAGTTAACATTTGTGCGGCAATAAGGACGGTGCAGTTGATGTTTGGAAATATTCACGAAGAATGCGGTGTTTTCGGCATTTTTGAGCCGAGCACGGCGAAACCTGCGGAGAGTGTCTATATGGGGCTGCTGGCTTTGCAGCACAGAGGACAGGAGAGCTGCGGCATAACGGTTTGCGATGACGGTGTTTTCCGTCACAAGAGAGCTGACGGACTTGTTTCGGAGGTCTTTACCAGAGATGTGCTCGACAAGCTCGGACAGGGAAATATGGCTGTGGGTCACGTCAGGTATTCCACCACGGGCGGCAATGACCACAACAACATTCAGCCGCTGGTAATACGCCACATGAAAGGTAACATGGCGCTTGTCCACAACGGCAATCTTGTCAACGCCGCTGAGCTGAGAAGCTCATTTGAGATGGCGGGCGCGATATTCCACGGAACGTCGGACACCGAGACGATAGCATATTCGATAGTTAAAAAGCGTCTGAAATGCAGTTCCACCGAGGAAGCCGTGGAAAAGGCGATGCCGAATATCAAGGGTGCGTACTCGTGTATTCTTATGACTGCCACAAAGCTGATAGCTTTCCGCGACAAAAAGGGTTTCAGACCGCTTTGCTACGGAAAGACAGATGACGGCGCGGTTGTGGTCGCATCGGAGAGCTGTGCACTCGATTCTGTGGGCGCGCATTTTGAGCGTGACATCGAGCCTGGCGAGATTGTCGTTATCGGCGATGACGGCATAAGCTCGATAAAGACTCACTGCCGCGATAAAAAGCATATCTGCATTTTTGAGTATATATATTTTGCAAGACCCGATTCGTTCATCGAGGGCGTGAGCGTTGCGCAGGCAAGGCTCAATGCAGGACGCATCCTTGCGCAGACCTCGCCCGTTGATGCGGACATAGTCGTGGGCGTTCCCGATTCGGGACTTGACGCGGCGCTGGGCTACTCGCTGGAAAGCGGTATCCCGTATGCAACAGGCTTTGTCAAGAACAGATACATCGGCAGGAGCTTTATCCAGCCGACACAGACTATGCGTGAAAACGCCGTGCGCATAAAGCTCAACGCTATGCGTCAGATCGTTGCGGGCAAGCGCGTGATAATGATTGACGACTCTATCGTGCGCGGAACGACCAGCGCGAGAATAATCAAGCTGATGCGCGACGCGGGTGCGAAAGAAGTACATATGCGCATATCCTCGCCGCCGTTTACGCACAACTGCTATTTCGGAACGGACATTGACGACGAGGAAAAGCTGATAGCAAACAAGTACGCGAGCGTCAGGGAGATAGGCGAGGCTATCGGTGCAGATTCGCTGGAATATCTGCCTGTCAGCAGGCTCAAAGACCTGCTGGGCGATGTGAAGATGGGCTTTTGCAAGGGCTGCTTTACGGGCAGCTACCCCGAGGATGTTTCGGGCGCAGGCAGGAAGAACAAGTTCGACGAGAAAATTCACAAGTAACAAAAAGAATAAATAAAATTTATTGTGTGCGGCGATACCGCTGTTATTATTTCTTATTTATTCGTTATTCTTTATTCTTTTAGAGCCGCCGCACGCGGCTCGCTGGAACAAACTTCTATTTATACATTTACAGCAGGGTGATAATTATGTGTGGTATAGTTGGTTTTACAAATAAAGTTGCAGATGCGGCGGCTGTCATTGAAAAGATGATGGACCGCATAAAGCACCGTGGTCCTGATGCCAGCGGAAAGTACATCGACGAGGGTATCGCTCTCGGACACCGCCGCCTGAGCATCATCGACATCTCCTCGCAGGGCGACCAGCCTATCTTCAACGAGGACAAGAGCCTTGTACTCGTCTTTAACGGCGAGATTTACAACTATCTCGACATTCGTGCGGAGCTTATCAAGGCGGGTCACACATTTACCACAAACACCGATTCCGAGGTACTTATCCACGGCTACGAGCAGTACGGCACAAAGCTGCTGGGCAAGCTGCGCGGAATGTTTTCGTTCGTTATCTGGGACAAGGAAAAGCAGGAGCTTTTCGGTGCGAGGGATTTCTTCGGCATCAAGCCTATGTACTACGCGCTCATGGGTGAGAGCTTCATGTTCGGCTCGGAGATAAAGAGTTTTCTTGAACACCCCGATTTCAAAAAGGAACTCAACGAGGCGACGCTGGAAAACTATCTGACCTTTCAGTATTCGCCGACAAAGGAGACTTTCTTCAAGAACGTTTACAAGCTGATGCCCGCGCATTACTTTATTTATCATGACGGCAATCTTGAAATAAAGCGCTACTGGGATATAAATTTTGCGGCTGACGAAAAGCCTGACCTCAGACAGTGGGTGAACGACATTTCAAGCACGTTCAAAGGCTCTGTGCAGGCGCACAAGATAGCAGACGTTGAGGTCGGCTCGTTCCTTTCAAGCGGCGTGGATTCAAGCTACGTTGCGGCGGTGGCTGACGTTGACAAGACTTTCACCGTCGGTTTCGGCAGCGATGAAAAGTACAACGAGATAAGCTACGCCAAGGAGTTTTCCAAGGCAATCGGCAAGGATAATTTCAGCAAGGTGATAACCCCCGAGGAATACTGGGGCAGCCTTGAAATGATACAGTATCACATGGACGAACCGCTGGCTGACCCGTCGGCAGTCGCACTTTATTTTGTATGCAACATTGCCTCGCAGCAGCTCAAAGTCGCACTTTCGGGTGAGGGCGCTGACGAGATTTTCGGCGGATACAATGTTTACAGCGACCCTGACGGCACGTTCTACGACAAGCTGCCCAAGTTCTTCAAGCGCGGCGTCGGCAAGGTGGCAAGCAAGCTGCCTGCAAAGCGCGGTGTGAACTTCTTTGTCAGAAAGGGCAGAACGGTCGAGGAGAGATTTATCGGAAACGCTTATATGTTCACTCCCGAGGAGCGCAAAAAGCTGCTGAAAATAACCACCGACGCGCCCGACCCGACGAGGATAACAAGGCACTATTTCAAGCGTGTGCCAAAGCTCGACGACGTTACCAAGATGCAGTATCTTGACCTGCATCTGTGGATGATGGGAGATATCCTGCTCAAGGCGGATAAGATGAGCATGGCAAACTCGCTCGAGGTGAGAGTTCCGTTCCTCGACAGAGAGGTAATGAAGCTCGCACAGCGCATACCCACAAGGTACAGGGTAACACACAAAAAGAAAACAGAACAGACAAAGTACATCACCAAATATGCAATGCGCCTTGCAGCCAAAAAGGACACTCCGCAGCAGACGGGCAAGACCGCCGAGAAGAAAAAGCTCGGTTTCCCCGTGCCGACAAGAGTGTGGCTGAAAGAGGATAAGTATTACGGCATTGTGAAAGACGCCTTTGAGAGCGAAAGCGCAAAGAAGTTCTTTAACACAGATTTGCTTGTTGACCTGCTCGACGACCACAGGAACGGCAAGGCAGACAACAGCAGAAAGATCTGGACGGTGTTTACTTTTCTGATCTGGTACAAGGTGTACTTCGAGAATAACGGTGAGTTTGCAAAGAGGTCATAAAATATCCATTGACAAACCCACTTCAACGTTGTATAATAATCAGTTAGAGATATCGCGTCCTTAGTGTCACACATTAGGGACGCTTTTTCAAGAAAGATACGCAGACAGGGCTTAAAAATGTAAGGAGTCGAGGTTATGGAATATAACAGAAAACTTATTCTCGAAGACGGACAGGAGTACTATGGCTACGGCTTTGGCGCACAGTGCGACAAGGTTTGTGAGATAGTGTTCAATACCTCTATGGTGGGCTATCAGGAGATAATCTCCGACCCGTCATATACATATCAGGCAGTTGTAATGACCTATCCTCTGATAGGCAACTACGGTATGGCTGATGACGACTACGAGACAAAGACGCCGACTATCGGTGCGCTGGTGGTTCGTGAGTACAACGACGAGCCGTCAAATTTCCGCTGCAGCAAGACGCTGTCGCAGGTTATGAAAGAGTATAATATCCCGGGCATCTACGGCGTTGACACAAGAAAGATAAACCGCTCCATCCGTGACCTCGGAAGCAGAAAGGCGCTCATCACAGGCATCGACACTCAGAAAGAGTGGGGTCTGAAAATGATAGAGCAGACCAAGATCCCTACCGACGCGGTAATGAAAGTCAGCTGCAAAGAGCCTTGGCTTTCAAGAACAGAGCACGAGAGATTCACCGTTGTCGCTATCGACTGCGGAATGAAAATGAACATCGTGCGCTCGCTCAACAAGCGTGGCTGCAAGGTGATAATCGTTCCGTGGAACACATCTGCACAGGATATTGAAAAGTACAACCCCGACGGCGTGTTCATCTCGAACGGTCCGGGTGACCCGACAGACGTTCCGCCTGTAATAGAAACGATAAGAACGCTCAGAGGCAGGCACGTTATCTTCGGCATCTGCCTCGGACATCAGATAATCTCGCTTGCTTACGGCGCTAAGACTTACAAGCTCAAATTCGGTCACAGAGGCGGAAACCACCCTGTGAGAAATCTTGAGACGGGCAAGATAGAGATAACCTCGCAGAACCACTCTTACGCGGTGGACAACGACAGTCTTGCAGAGACAGACCTCACCGCAACACACATAAACCTGCTGGACAACACGATCGAGGGAGTTGAGTGCAAGGCTGACAAGGTGTTCAGCGTGCAGTACCACCCCGAGAGCGCTCCGGGACCGCAGGACAGCGCATATCTGTTTGACAAATTCGTACAGCTTATGAAGGAGGACAAGGGCAATGCCTAAGAGAACTGACATAAAAAAGATACTTGTTATCGGCTCTGGTCCTATCGTTATCGGACAGGCTGCCGAGTTTGACTACGCAGGCACACAGGCTTGCCTCGCACTCAAAGAGGAGGGCTACGAGGTAATCCTGTGCAACTCAAACCCTGCAACAATTATGACTGACACCGCTATTGCGGACAAGGTATATATGGAGCCGCTTACGCTGGAATACTGCGCAAAGATAATCCGCTACGAGCGTCCTGACGCAATTTTGCCGAACATCGGCGGACAGACGGGACTGAATATCGCAATGCGCCTTGAAAAGAAAGGCATTCTTGCTGAGTGCGGCGTTGAGCTTCTGGGCACAAAGAGTGACTGTATCGAGCGTGCTGAGGACAGAGAGCTGTTCAAGGAGCTGTGCACACAGCTCGGCGAGCCTGTTCTGCCGTCTGACATAGCAAACACAATGGAAGAGGGACTTGAGGTTGCTCAGAAGATAGGATATCCTGTCGTTCTGCGTCCTGCATTCACCCTCGGCGGCACAGGCGGCGGCTTTGCCGACAACGAGGAAGAGTTCAGAACTGTAATGAAAAACGCCCTTGCGCTTTCGCCTGTTCATCAGGTGCTTATCGAAAAGAGCATAAAGGGCTACAAGGAAATCGAGTACGAGGTAATGCGTGACTCCAACGACACCGCGCTTACCATCTGTAACATGGAGAACCTCGACCCTGTCGGAATCCACACGGGTGACTCGATAGTTGTCTGCCCGTCACAGACGCTGACAAACAAAGAGTATCACATGCTGCGTGACAGCGCACTCAAGCTCATCAGGGCGCTTGAGGTAAACGGCGGCTGCAACGTTCAGTTCGCGCTCGACCCTGATAGTTTCCAGTATTATCTCATCGAGGTAAACCCGAGAGTTTCACGTTCTTCGGCACTTGCATCAAAGGCGAGCGGTTACCCTATCGCAAGAGTTTCGGCAAAGATTGGCGTAGGCATGACCCTCGACGAGATACAGATCGCAAACACACCTGCATCTTTCGAGCCTGCGCTTGACTACGTGGTAACGAAGATGCCGAGATTCCCGTTTGATAAATTCGCAGATGCAAACAACTCGCTGAGCACTCAGATGAAGGCGACGGGCGAGGTCATGAGCGTCGGCAGAACGATAGAGGAGAGCCTGCTAAAAGCTATCCGTTCGCTTGAAATCGGTCTTTTCCACCTCGAGCACAAGCGCTTTGAGGCGATGAAGGTCGAGGGTCTCATGGACTACATCAAGATTGGCACAGATGACCGAATCTACGCTATTGCACAGCTGCTCAGGCTCGGCGTGAGCGTTGACGAGATAGCTGATGCAACAAAGATAGACAGATTCTTTATCAGAAAGCTCAGAAACATCATCGAAGAGGAAGAAAAGCTCAGAGCTCACAAGGGCGACAAGGACGAGCTTTACACTGCAAAGAGAATGGGATTCTCCGACAAGGAGATAGCAGTTCTGTGGGATATGCAGGAGACTGAAATTTTCGAGATGCGCAAAAAGCTCGGCATCACGCCTGTTTATAAGATGATAGATACCTGTGCGAGCGAGTTCGAGAGCTATATCCCGTATTTCTACTCCACATACGAGCAGGAAAACGAGTCTATCGTTTCCGACAAGAAAAAGATCGTTGTGCTCGGTTCTGGTCCTATCAGAATCGGTCAGGGCGTTGAGTTCGACTATTCCACAGTTCACGCCGTAAAGACCATCAAGTCCGCAGGCTACGAGGCTATCATCATCAACAACAACCCCGAGACAGTTTCCACCGACTACACCTGCTCGGACAAGCTGTATTTCGAGCCTCTGTGCGTTGAGGACGTTATGAACGTCATTGAACTCGAGCACCCTGAGGGCGTTATCGCAACGCTCGGCGGTCAGACGGCTATCAACCTTGCAGAGCCGCTTGCTGCTCTCGGCGTAAAGATCATCGGTACAGACTGTGCCGCTATCGACAAGGCAGAGAACAGAGACAGCTTTGAAAAGCTGCTGGTTGACCTTGACATACCGCAGCCAAAGGGACAGGCTGTCACAAATATCGAGGCAGGAATCAAGGCTGCTGAGGAGATAGGCTATCCTGTGCTCGTGCGCCCGAGCTTCGTTCTTGGCGGACGTGCAATGCAGATAGTTGCAAAGGAAGAGGCTCTGCGCCACTACCTTAAAACTGCCGTTGAAATCGACGAGGACAAGCCTGTGCTCGTTGACAAATACATCAGAGGCAAAGAGGTCGAGGTCGACGCTATCTGCGACGGAACGCAGGTATTCGTACCGGGTATCATGGAGCTTGTTGAAAGAACAGGCGTGCACTCGGGCGACTCTATCAGCGTTTACCCGTCGTTCAGCATTTCAAAGAAAGTCAAGGACACTATTCTTGATTACACAAGAAAGCTGGGACTTGGTATCGGCATAATCGGACTGTTCAACATTCAGTTCATCGTTGACCCTGATGACAACGTTTACATCATCGAGGTAAACCCACGTTCGTCAAGAACTGTTCCGTTCCTTTCAAAAGCAACAGGCTACTCGCTGGCTGACATCGCAACACTTGTAAACCTCGGCAAGTCCCTCAAAGAGCAGGGCATCACCGAGATCTACCCGAAAGAGAAAGAGCGCTACTATGTAAAAGTTCCTGCGTTCTCGTTCTCAAAACTCAGCGGTATGGACGCTTATCTCTCGCCTGAAATGAAGTCAACAGGTGAGGCTATCGGCTATGACAAGAAGCTGCACAGAGCAATGTACAAGGCGCTCATCGCATCGGGCGTACATATGCAGAACTACGGCACGGTCGTTGTTACTCTTGCAGACGAGGACAAGGACGAGGCTCTGCCGCTGGTAAGAAGATTCTACAATATGGGCTTTAACATCGAGGCAACTATCGGAACGGCGAAGTTCCTCAAAGACCACGGCATCAAGACCCGTGTGCGCCGCAAGATAAGCGAGGGCAGCAAGGATATCCTCGATTCTATCCGTTCGGGCTATGTAAGCTATGTGCTCAACACCCGTGCGATACTGTCGGGCGTGCATTACGAGGACGGCGTGCAGATACGCCGCTGCGCTATCCAGAACAACGTAACTATGCTGACATCTCTCGATACTGTCAGAGTTCTGCTCGACGTACTTGAAGAAATGACCATAGGTATCTCGACTATCGACGCTGAATAAAACAATAAGACCGATGAAAGATTTTGCTTTCATCGGTCTGTTTTTTTACATCTTAACTATCCTGAAGAAATGGAACACCTCAAAGCCGTTGTCTGTGGCGGGAGCTTCCTCAAAGCCGTCGTCTGTCTCCACCAGCAGCTTGCCGTCTTCCTCTTTCCAGCCGCCGACGTGACCGACAACATACTTGTCGTCATAAGGCTCGCCGTCGCCGCCAGCTATCTCCTTTGGCATAAGCTGCTTGAACGTGCCGTCCTGCTCAAACAGATAAACTGCCTGCGCCATTACTTTCTGCATAGGGTTAACGCTTGCATCTGCGTTCACGTCCTCCACAGTGCGCCACGTCTGCTTGAAATCCTTGCCCATAACGTTTACCTCTGCGATTTTCCACATTCCGATAATGTCCATTTAAAATAACTCCTTTATGCAAAATTAGTTCAGTCTTTGAAGAACAGCGGCAGCTTTTCGAGGAACACAAGGTCGTCTCTGTCGGCTGCGTCGCCCTCTGCGAGAACGGCTGCTTTGCAGACTATCTCGCCGCCTGCCTCTGTGCACAGCTTTTCAAGCGCGTTGAGCGACTCGCCCGTGCTGATAACGTCGTCGGCGATAAGCACTTTCTTTCCGCGCAGCTGTGAAGCGTCCTCCTGCGAAAGATAAAGCGCCTGCATTCCGCGTGTGGTTATCGAGCGCACATTGACGCTGATAGGGTCGGTCATGTACAGCTTGACGCCCTTTCTGCCGACAACATAAGGCTTTCCGCACTGCCTTGACATCTCGTAGGCAAGCGGTATGCCCTTTGTCTCTGCGGTGAGGATAACGTCGAAATCGTCACCGACCTTTTTGAGCAGTTCCTCTGCGCTCGCAACGGTTATCTCAACGTCTGAGAACATAACGAACGCCGCGATGCTCAGCTTTTCGTTCACGGGAAGAATAGGCAGCTGCCTTTCAAGCCCTGCGACTTTCAGAGTGTATGTATCCATAATTTATCAGTCCTTTTCTGTTTTTTCTTATTGTATCACCCCGCGGCTGCTTTGTCAACCGCAAAAGCCCTTGACATAATTTCCATATTCGGTATAATAAGATTAACAGCAAAAGGAGTTGAGGCGTATGAGCGATAAATATATGGAGCTTGCGGTGAAAGAGGCTTACGACGGCATTAACAGCGGCGAGGGCGGACCTTTCGGCTGTGTTATCGTAAAGGACGGCAGGGTAGTGGGCAGCGGGCACAACAGGGTGCTTGCCAAAAAAGACCCCACCTGTCACGGCGAGATAGAAGCTATCCGCAGCGCCTGCAAAACGCTTGATACCCACGACCTTTCGGGCTGCGAGCTTTACACCACCGCAGAGCCGTGCCCTATGTGCCTCGGCGCGATAATGTGGGCGAACATCGACAAGGTCTTTTATGGCTGCAACCGCCTTGACACCGCAGAGATAGGCTTCCGTGACGACGAGTTCTATCAGCACATCAAGGGCGAGGCAAAGGTGCTTGAGCTTTGCGAGTGCGACCGCGAAAGCTGCCTTGCGCTTTTTGATAGCTACAAGGCAATCGACGATAAAATTCAATACTAACAAAAAACCTGCTGCCTTTTTTACGGGCAGCAGTAATTTTTTTATTCGTATTTCAGACCGTAGCGCCTTTCAAACATACATTTGTCCGTGCCTATCTGGTCAACGCTTGCGTACCAAGGGCTTGGCAGAGTTCCCGAGAACTTTGCGCCGCCGCACAGCACGTTTGCAACGCCCTGTCCCTCAGAACCCGGCAGATAGCACATAACGATGCTGTCCCAATTCTTCATATCCTGCTCGTCGAGGATAACGTTTCTGCCTGCGATTATGCACGCAACTGTCGGCTTGCCGAGTTCCTTTGCCTCTTTGATAGCTTCGGCGTTGCCGTCGAGACCGTGCGAGCCGCACAGTGCGAGGTCCTCTGTGTCGCCATACCACTCCGCATAAGACTGCTCGCCCACGCAAAGCAGCACAACGTCAGCCTCAGATGCCTTGTTCTTGTCGGTGATAACGGTGATTCCGTACTGCTCAGCCAGCTGTTCAAAGCCTTTCTGAATAGTCGTTACGCCGTCGATGTCTTTTTCGGGGCTTGAGTTCCAGTCGATAGTCCAGCCGCCGCACTGTGCCTGTGCGTTGTCAGCCGCAGGACCTGTGATGTAGACCTTTGCACCCTTTTTCAGCGGCAGGGTCTTGTTGTCGTTCTTGACGAGCACGAGACTCTTTTCGACCAGCTCCTGTGCGACCTTTCTGTATTCGTCGCTGCCCGTTTCGGACTGCTTGGTTTCGAGCTTTTCGCACAGCGGATCCTTGAAAACGCCAGCCTCCTGCTTGACTCTGATTATTCTCGTTACCGCGTCGTCAACACGCTCCTGCGAAATTTCGCCGTCGCCGACTGCCTTGACGATAGTTTCAACTACCTGCGCTGTTGTGTCGACTTCCATAAACATATCAATTCCTGCGTTGACAGCGTTGATTATCTGGTTTTTGTAAGACGTTGCCGAGGTGTTCTGCACCGAGTTCCAGTCGCTGACGATAAAGCCCTTGAAGCCAAGCTCGTCTTTCAGCTTTTTGATGTACTTGCCGTTTTCGTGCATTTTCACGCCGTTTACAGCAGAATGTGAGATCATTATCGTCTGTGCGCCCGCGTCAATCTGCGCTTTGTAGACTTTCATCAGCTCGTCTATCTCGGCGTCGGTCAGCTCTGCGTTTCCGCGGTCGATAAGCATTTTGATATCGCCCTGCTCGCCGCTGCCGTACTTAACATTTCCATCACCGAAAAAGTGCTTTGCGCAGACGATAAGTCCGCCGTCTTTCATACCCTTTGTCAGCGCCGTGCTAAGCTCGGTTATCTCGCCGAGGTCACTGCCGAGGCACTCATAGGTGCGTCCCCAGCGTGGGTCGACAGACTGCGCCACGCAAGGCGAATATGTCCACAGCATATGGCACAGCTTTGCCTCGTCGGCGGTTATCTGACCGACTTTATATAACAGGTCTTTGTCGTTAGCCGCCGCCATACCGATATTGTGCGGGAAAATTACTGCGTTGAGGCAGGCGTAAACGCCGTGAACCTCGTCCTGTCCGTAGATGATGGGTATGCCCGTCTCGGATTTGAGCGCGTTGCGCTGGATAGAGTCCACCGTCTTGCGCCAGTCGGCAGAGGTCAGCGGGCGTGTCTTTGAAAGCACGCCGCCGTAGCAGTTAGCCTGCATATTTTCGTCCGTCACAAAACTTATCTGCGGCAGAGCCATCTGATTTGCCTTTTCTTCCAGCGACAGCTGGGCAACTATCTGCTCGGGTGTCATTTCGGCGTACTGCTTGTACTTGTCGCCCGAAGGCTCAGCTTTGCTGGAATCTTCCTGCGAGGAGCTTTCAGCCTTTGATGATGAGCTGTCTGCTGCCGACGACGAGCTTTTTGAGCTGTCATCTGCATTTGAAGAACTGTCCGCACAGCCTGCCATTGAAAGCAGCATTGCCGTACACACAGCAAGTGCCAATATTTTACTTTTCATTTGATTTTTGCCCTCCTTTTTTGAGTTGATTTGATTATACCACAACCGCAGTATCCCCGTCAATAGCTGACCTTTGACCTGTTGCTTAAATTTTTTGACTTGTCACTTGAAAAGCATTGAAATTTTACACTTATTGTGCTATATTTTATCTTGGAGATAAATAAATGGGGGAGGGCTTGAAATATGCTTTATCTTATGCAGGCTAATTACAGAGACATTGTCAAGGAATTCGGTTTCACCGACAAGATGCCGTATGATGAGAACGGCTTTATCTACGAATGGCACGGCACAAAGCGTGAAGATTTTGAGGACGTTATCGGCAAGATGATAGACGCCCGCAGCGGCATAGGTCTGCCCAGGGGCTACGTTCCCGAAACCTTCTATTTTCTGTGGCGCGGCGAAGACATCGTGGGAATGTTCCGCTTCCGCCACCACCTCTGCCCGTCACTTGAAGAGGGCAGCGGACACATAGGCTACTATATCGGACAGGAATATCGCGGAAAGGGCTACGCCGCAAAGGGACTGCGCCTTTTGCTTGAAGAAACAAAGGACTCTCTGCCCGAGGACGAGTTTTATATCCGTGCGAACAAGGACAACATCGCCTCGCAGAAAACGGTGCTCAAAAACGGCGGATATATCCATCACAGCGACGATTCCAACGTCTATATGAGGATAAAAAAGAAAAATTGAGGAGAATTTATGAGCGTTAAGCTTGTTGAACACGAATGTCCCAACTGCGGAGCTGCTCTGCAGTTCAGGGACGACCAGGTCATCGTCACCTGCCGCTACTGCGGCGCAAAGGTCGAAAGAAAGCTCGACCGCAGGACGCATGACAAACTCTCTGCCGAGGTCAATTTCGCCAGAGTGTCACAATATAAAAAAGACATGCAGACCCTTGACAAACTCAGGAAAAACCGAGAAACTGCAAAATCAAGGGTCAAGCTGTGTTCCCAGAACACACTTGTCGAGCCGAATTTTCTTGAAAGCTGCCCGTATTTTGTGCTGATACCTGCAGCTTTGCTTTCTGTGTTCATTTTTCTGGTGTCAAAGGCGGAGATGTCCGCAATGATACTGATGTTTCTGATAATCGCTGTGAGCGTTATCGTGATGCTGGTAAACATGAGCAGGGCAAACGCCAAGCGTGCGCTTGCGGCTGAGGCAAAATCGAGGATAGACGAGGCTCAGAAGGAGCTTGTCAAGGCTGGCGACGAGCTTGAAGCGTTTGAAAAGCGCTTTAACATCGACCTTATCCCCGAGCAGTACCGTTCTTATCAGGCGCTTGACAAGATGCTCGAGGCGTTTGAAACGGGGCAGGCTGCAACGATGGGCGAGGCATACAAGCTGTGCGAGGAAATGTTTGGACAGATGCGCCTGGAAGAGATGCAGAGGGAGCACATTGCGAGGGTCTCGATGCTTGCGGGCGCTATCGCAATGGAAAATGAGGCTCAGCAGATGCACAGGTACGGCAGCAATCCGCTCTCGGGTGAGAGTTTGACGGGAGGCGCAAGTCCCAAGACGACAGCCGAGCTTATGATGGCGATAGCAAGGACGTCTGCCAAAGGCGGCAAAAACGGCAGGAGATTCTGATGAGAGGTGTTTATCAAGGCGTTGAGTGCCGCACGGGCGAGATCCGTCTGGACGGAAAAATGGAAAAAGCGCTTATCTATGCCGACCGCGAGGGCGAGAACGACGTGCAGGCGCTTTGCGCAGCAGGATTTGTCGATATGGAAAACGGGCTGTGGGTGAAAAAGCTCACGGTTGACGAATACAGGCGGTTCGTTGCCGAGTTTGACCAGCTTGAAAAGCAGGCTGCACAGCAGAAAATAGCCGAAAGTCAGCTCGACAACGAGAAAAAGATAAAAGCCGAGCAGCTGCGCCACGCCTATAACGAGCGTATGTCGCAGCGCCGCGCACAGATGCACATGCTGAAACTCAGCTTCGGTGGTGCAACGATTTTCGGCGAGGTGATAAGCCTTGCGCTGATGTACATTTCGGTAATCTACCGCGGCGATGCCGATATGAAAACGCTGGCTCTGCCGCTGTGGGCAAGCCTGACGTTCATGCCGATAATAATGGTCGGCTCGCTTGCTGCCGCGATAAAAAAGATACCCGAGCTGTATCTTGTTCTGACAGGAGTGCTCGTGATTGCGGCGCTTGTCGCGTGGGATGCCGCGTCTATCTGGATAACTGTTGCCGCGGCGGCGTTCGTGGCGTTCTATTTCCTCACGCGAAGGATAAGCGCGTTCAAAAAAGAGCCGGAATATCCGAATTATCCGTATGACGGCAGTGAGGATACCGACGAATAGTAAAAAAACAGGGTCTCCGATTGGAGACCCTTGATTTATGCCTGTTTTGTTATCTGCTCAAATAACTGCTCGCCCGTCTGCCCTGTGTAGAGTATCCCGCGCATTCCGAGAGCCTCGGCGGCGGCGATATTTTTCTGCGTGTCGTCGATGAAAACGCACTGCGCAGGGTCGAGCGAATAGCGCTGGCAAAGTATTTTGTAGATGCGCTCGTCGGGCTTTGTCACCTGCTCGAAGCAGGAGAACACCCCGCCGTCCATCTTCGGTATGAACGCCAGCACCCACGGCGCCGTGTGCATAAGATACGAAAAATAGTTTGAAAGGTAAAATACCTTGTGCCCCTGCGCCTTTAAGCGCTCCACCAGCGGAATAGCGTAGTCCCGCAGCTTCGGGCATTCGCCGAGGTGCGCAAAAATGTCCCTTATCTGCGCTTCATATTCGGGGCAGTGGGAAATGAATTTGCGCAAAACTTCCTCGTCAGAGAGAGCACCCCTGTCCAGCTCGTTCCAGTCGCCGCTTTTCCACATAGCCTCAACCACCGCATCTGCGGCGTCTCCGTCAAGGCGCGAGCGCACAAAATCCTCAAAGTAAAAATCTATCAGCACCATGCCGATATCAAATATCACGTTCAACTTTCTGTCTCCTTGAATTGCACAAATTTCGCAACCACCGAGCTTTCCTTGCTGGTGCTGCCGCCTGTGCGGTATGTCACCGTCACCTGCGACGCTGTCCACTCAAACTTGTAGCGCCCGCCGTTGCGGAAGCCCTCGTCGGTGGTGAAACGCCCGATCTTCTCGGCTCTGTCGCCCTGAATCTGATAGATGTCTCCGTATCCGCCTTCGCTGTGCTCGTGCTCGCAGATAACGATGCTGCGGTTGTTCACGGGGGAATCGAAGCGGAAATAGCTGGGGTCTTTGTCTGAAATGTTGCGCGAGTAGTTTGAAACGATGACGAACATTCCGATAACTGCGACCGCAAGGCAGGAAATCAGCGAAACGGCGATGTTGCGCACGTGGGTGTTGTTTTTGGAAAACGCCTTGTAGTCAAAGGGTATCGACACAAGTATCATCGCCGCCGCAATGCCGAACATTATGAAAAATACAGGCTCGAACCGCCCGTAAGAGCTTGTCTCGATAACGATGCCGTTCTTGTAGGAGTAGGTCAGCACCTCGTCGCCTATGTGAACGATAAGGAAAAGCCCTATCGCCAGCAGCACGACGCCCGCCGAGACGCAGCGCAGACCCGCCGCTGTCCGCAGGCACTTTTTCAGACGCCTGTTGAGCACCGCTCTGACCGACTGGTATGTGCAGAACAGATAATACGCCGCCAGCAGTATCATCAGCAGGTAAATTACCACGCCCATAGCCGCTTTTCCCTCCTTTCGGGTGACCTTCCGTTCGCCACAAATAGCCGCATTTTCACCACAAATTGCAGTTTTTGCCTGTCAGCTGTGGTAAAATTGTGTTGTTAGTTTGATTATACCACAGCCGCACACATTCGTCAAGAAAACAATTCGGCGCAAATGCGCGTTTCTCAAAAGAAATTTCAAAAATAAGACTTTTTTAAGACTTTTATTAAGAGTTATTTCAGGATTACCTGTTATGCTATTAATAGAGAAAAAGACGCACAAAAATTAATTCAGAAATTTTGTAACGAATCGCCGCCATTTCCGTCTAATATATAGAAGTGGTCAGAAAGCACGCAAATACGCGATTCAATCGTTTAAGGATTCCTTAATAATTTCTGTGCTATACTTAGGACAATGCAGAGACAAAACAAAAAAACGAAGTGAAGAGCAAAATGAAAACGAAACGGAGGAGAGAGTTTTGGGAGTATTTTTAAAGTACATTTCCAAAAACATGTTGGAAAGAAAGGGCAGACTTTTCCTGCTCATCTTTTCAATAATGATAAGCGTGGCGCTGCTTGTAGCGAGCCTCGGACTTATCGACGCAGTGGTTGACAGCTACGTTCAGCCATACGAGATCGCAGCAGAGGGACAGGACATCAGTATCCATTCAAATACCGATGCAAAGTTCTTTACGCTGGAAGACATCAATGCCAAGGGCATCGAGGACCTCAAGGGCGGACTCAATGCAACAGGTATCATCAACGAAGACGACGAAGTAAAGTATGTTTCACTCGTCGGCAGAACTGAGCTCGATATCAAAATGGTCGAGGGCAGCTTTGAAAACACAAAAGAGCCTGCCGCAGTTATTTCAGACCGTATCGCAAAGGATTATAAAATCAAAAAGGGAGACAAGCTCAAAATCGCGATAGACGGCAAGGTAACAGAGTTCACCGTAAGCGGCGTGGCTTCAAACGACGGAAGATTCTATACCGACAAGAAAAAGCAGTTTACCGCAATAGTTCCTTACGAGTATCTCAACGCAAAGCTCGGCGCACAGGGCAAGTTCAACAGCGTGACCGCAAAGGTGTCCGATAAAGACGCAAAGGTCAAGGACGTTGTGGCAGATTTCAACGACGTAAACGAAAAGGTAAAGGCTTCTGCACTTTATGACGTTACAATGGTCGGCACAGAGTCCCTTGAACTCGGACTCTACGGAATGCTCGCACTGGTAGTTATCGTATGTGTGATAATCATCTGCGGCGCATTCAAACTGATAATCACAGAAAGACTTCCCATTATGGGAACATTCATGAGCCAGGGCGCAACAAGAAAGAAGCTCGAACGCATAATCCTTATGGAAGCAGGTCTTTACGGCGTGCTCGGCTCGATATTCGGCGTAGTGCTCGGAGAGTTCGGTCTTGCAATGTTCACAAGGAGCTTTGCACCGCTCAAGGATTACGGCATCTACCCGCCGCTTAAAATCAACGTAGTTCACATCGCGATCGCAGTTGCATTCGCAATTATCCTTTCAGTAGGTTCTGCCTGGATGCCTGCAAGAAGCATCAAGAAGCTTCAGGTCAAAGATGTTATCCTCAACAGAGTTGAGACCAAGCACAAGAAGGGCGCTGTAAGATTCATCGCAGGCTGCGTGCTGCTGGCAATAGCTGTCGCAGGCTTTGCAAGCAACGGACAGTGGGCAACAGATATGAGCGGACTGCTCTTCTTCGCAGCATTCCTCGGAATCGTAATGATGTCCAGAAAGCTGCTCAAAGTCCTCTCTGGCGCAGTAGCAAAGCTGTTCAGAGGCAACACCACAATATTCCTCGCAATGAACAACATCAAGTCCTCAAAGCTTCTCAGAGGAAACATCACACTGCTTATCGTTTCACTTTCAGCAGTATTCGCGATTGTTTCAATGGGCGGCTCGATAAAAGACCTGGTAGTTGACGCTTATGAGGAACTTAACACAGACTACACAGTTTCAAATATCCTTTACAGCAACACAGAGACCCCGACAACAGATATCCTCGTTGACAGACTTTCAAACGTTGAGGGCATCGACAAGGATTCTATCACACCACAGTATTGGGTAAGCACCAAGTCAAACGACTACATCTATTTCGTAGTTGCAGCAGACCCCGAAAAGTATGCTGAATATATGGAGTATTTCCACTTTGACACAGGCGCAAACAAGGAAACATACGACAAGTTCAAGAGCGATACCAACAAGGGTATCCTGATGGGCGACGTTGTAGCAAAGAACACAAAGAAAAAGGTCGGCGACACTATCGAAATGGAAGTCGGCGGCAAGAAAGAGACCTTCAATATCGTCGGCACATTCGACAGCAAGCTGTACAACAACGGTCGTGTCTGCATAATGAAGCCGGAGGATATGCAGAAAGCATTCAACATCACCGAGGCTGACAGCATTGATTTCAGACTTACAAAGGGCGCTGACGCAGCCAAGGTCGAAAAGGAATTCAAATCTCTCGTAAGCAGCATGGGTGCTACCTACATTTCAAGAGAAGATATGATGGAGCAGAACGTTCAGAGCAACCAGATGATAATCGACATTCTTTCGATATTTTCTTACCTCGCACTTGTAATCACCTCGATAGGCATACTCAATAACATCTCAATTTCCTTCCAGCAGAGAAGAAAAGAGTTCGCAGTAATGACCTCAGTAGGTATGAACAGATCAAAGCGCAAGAGACTCGTTCTCACAGAGAGCATGACAAGCGTATTCTGGAGCCTCGTTATTGCAGTTCCGTTCACCGTTATGGTAAACGGCATAATGGAAAAGCTGATGAAGTTCGTGGATATGCCGATGAATGTAGCATTTGACTGGAAGTCGCTGCCTGTATATGCAGCAGTTGCAGTAGTCGTAGTACTTGTAGCAACACTTTCCACCATGAGAAAGAGCAAAAAGCTCAACGTAGTAGCAGAACTTAAGTATGAATAAAAGAGAGGTAATCACAATGAATGTAATAGAAGCAACAAAGGTAAACAGATCATTTGTAAACGGCAAGGAGACCACACACGTTCTTAAAGATATAGACCTGACAGTAGAAAAAGGCGAGTTCGTATCAATCATGGGACCATCGGGAAGCGGCAAGTCCACACTTCTGTACCTGCTCGGCGGACTTGATATGCCGTCCACAGGCGAGGTAAAGCTCAACGGCGTTGACCTGAGCACCCTCAAGGACAAGGAGCTTTGCGCAATGAGAAACGAGGACGTTGGTTTCGTGTTCCAGTTCTATAACCTCGTTCCAAACCTCACCGTTGAGGACAACATCGCCCTGCCTCTTATGATCGCAGGAAAGAAGAGAAGCGCTTACAAGGAAAGACTTGACGAGTGCCTGCGCATTATCGGCATGGAGGAAAAGAGAAAGCTCACCCCGAGAGAGCTTTCAGGCGGTCAGCAGCAGAGAGTTGCAATTGCAAGGTCTCTCGTGTTCGACCCCGACATCATCTTCCTTGATGAGCCTATCGGTAACCTCGACTCCAAGACAGGCACAAGCCTTATGGAGCTGTTCAGAGACATCAACCAGAAGTACAACAAGACCATCGTGCAGGTAACACACTCCGAGCCTGCTGCAATGTACGGCACAAAGCTCGTTAAGCTCGTTGACGGACAGATAACATCTATCGACAGCATCGTTTCGGGTCAGATAGTAAAGACCACCGTCGTTTCCGAGCACGTTGCATCATAAGGAGCCACAAAGATAGAAAATTCAGGGGAAACAAAAGAAATAACATATAAGGAGTTGCTGATTATGCAGGTCGAATACAGAAAAGCCGAGCTTTCGGATGCAAATGTTCTGATAGAAATATACAATGCTGCATTTTACAGCGACTACGTCAAATACGGTGAATGTCCAGCGTATGGACTGACAAAGGAAATGATGGAGAAGTCCATTGAAAACTATCCCAAGTTCCTCATTCTGCTTGACAGCAAGCCTGTGGGCTGCGTTTCGAGCAGAAAGGTGGAGCAGGGGACTTACGAGGTCGGCTGTTTGTGCGTCGTTCCCGAGTATCAGGGGAAAGGACTCGGAACACAGGCAATGAGGTTCATGACCTCACACATCACCGACTGGGATAAATTCACCCTCGTCACGCCGATAGACAAAGAACAGAACGTCAAGTTCTACACCGAAAAATGCGGATTTGACATAGTGTCGACCGAAATGGACGGCAGCGTCAAAGTCGCACGGTTCCTTTTGAAAAGAGACAAATTAAAGCTCGTAAGACCTGCAAAGGAACATAAGCAGCAGGCTCTTGATTTCAGACAGGAGTTCTTTGACAACGGCGAAAAGATAATCAACGGCAGCGAGATGCTCGACCACACCGACGATTATGACAGCTGGCTTGCAGGCGTAACAGCCAACACCAGCGCAGAGACTGTCGATCCTAACTGGGTGGTGACAGACACATTCTTTGCCGCCGACGCGGCGGGAAAGATAGTCGGAATCATCGACCTGCGCCACACGCTCAACGATTTCCTTAAAGATTTCGGAAACAGCGGTTACAGCGTCCGCCCGACAGAAAGAAGAAAGGGCTATGCAACAAGGATGCTTGCAATGCTTCTTGAAATCGCAAAACAAAGCGGAATGACCGAGCTGCATCTTTCGGTCGAAAAGACCAACGAGCCGTCGATAAAAACTATCGTGAAAAACGGCGGCGTGTACGAGCGCAGCTTCGAGTTTGAAGGCGAGCTTGCAGACATCTACAAGATAGCTCTATAAAAGAAAAAACAAATTGGAGGAGATACCTATGAACGAACTTTGCAAAGTTATAAGAGAAATGACTATCCCGAATTTTCTGAACATCAGGACCTCCATACAGACCTATGACAGAGATGCTCTGTGCTGCGGCGCTCCGTGCTGGCGGTGGGTGTATCACGCACTCCATTCCGCTGACAAGTGGTTCATAAACCCTTGTGTTTACGAAGAGCCGGAGTTTCATCAGGAAGGCATGGACAATCCCGATAACCCGACATCTGTTGTCCTTTCAGATGAACAGCTGCTGGAATATCTCGACTTTGTTGAGAAAAAGACCTATGATTACATCGACTCGCTGACAGACGAGATGCTGTATGAATGTCCCGAGAACTGTGAGCATACAAGACTTGAACTTGTTCTTCGCCAGTTCCGTCACATCTCATTCCACACAGGAATGCTCAACGGACAGACAGCCCTTGCAACAGGCAAGTTCCCTATGTGGGTATCGCAGGCTGATAAGTATGTCGACGACGGCATATTCTTCGGCAGATACCGCAAGGGACAGGTAACAAAATGATATAGTCAGGAAAGTTTTCAGATACTACTCTTTACTCCGAGAAAAGACCCATAACACATCGAACCAATGCGAATGTGCTGTGGGTCTTGTTCGGATAAGGGAAAATGGGGAGAAAAATTATGAAGAAAGTGATGCTGATAACGCTTGCTGTCGTTATCTATGCGCTGTGCCTTGCAGGGTGCAGCCCGTATGCCTCAAAGTATAACGCCGTTGCCCTCGTGCGCACGACCACCGACGATTCCGCAGAAATGACCTTTTCTGAATTTGACGGAACAATGGTGTTCAAGCTGGATAACAAGCTGGGCGAAAACGCAAAGCTGAGCTATTCCACAAGGCTCAAAGGCGGCAGCGCAAACATCTACTATGACCACGACGGCACAAAGAGAAAGCTCATCAGCGCCGTTGAGGGCGAGCAGACCAAAGGCTCTGCCGATGGACTGAAAAACGAGACTGTCTATGTTATCGTCGAGACAAATAAAAAGTGCGAAAACGGCGATTTCTCGTTTGAGATACAGCAATAAAAAAGGAGAAACACAAATGTCCAATGAAACCGCAAAGGGCAGCAAAGCGGCTCTGCTTCTGCCTTTCAGATGTATAGTGTTTGTGCTGGTGTTTGTCATCGGCGCAGCGCTCACAGGCAAAAATGTAAAGGATATCAACAACTGGTGGTCGCTGGTGGCAACGGCGGTAAACATCGTAACGATACTGCTTGTTGTGCTTGTCGCTAAAAAGTCGGGCAAGACCTACCGCGAACAGCTTAATCTGAAAAAGGGTATGAACACGCCGAAAAAGACGATAATTCTTGTTACCCTTTTCTGCGCTGTCGGTATGTCGGGAATGTACACGGCAGGACTTATCTGCTACGGCTCGATAATGCCGAAGGTGACGGTGGAGCACGTTGTTGCACCGATTCCGCTTGCGCTTGCGCTTATCAATCTTGTTCTGCTGCCTGCGACTATCTCTTTCGCAGAGGACGGATTGTATCTTGGCTGCGGTGTGAACAGCTTCAAGAACAAGTATGCGGCGATTATCATACCTGCGTTTTTCTATGCGCTTCAGCACTGTTTTATCCCGACGATGTTCGATGCAAAGTATATGCTTTATAGGTTCATCTCGTTTTTGCCGCTGACGGTGATATTCTGCTGGTATTATCACAAGAAAAAGAACCCGCTGCCGATAATGATAGCACACGCTGTGCTCGATTACGCAACGGCAATGACTATACTTATCACTTCGTCCAGCGGTGAGCTTTATGACAAGATGCTGAGCATGGTTTAGAGATAACAGACATGGGAGGTCTGAGATGATGGATAAGGGAACACAGATATATCAGAAGCTTATTGACGAGCTGGCAGAGATGTCGCAGGAATGTGCAGGTCAGCAGTGGGCGCTCAAGGGCAGGGCTGTCGGAACGGACGAGTATGTTCAGCGGCTCAATGAGCTGTTTCCGAAGCTGACAGATGATGAGAGAAAAACGCTTGCGGAATTTGCGCTGAATGAATATATGAGCGGTATGTTCGATACGCTTGCACACCTTGAATGGTATATCGACTGCGAAGATATGAAGATAACTGTCGGCGGTGAGGAGCTGCCGACGCAGAAATACAACGGTCTGAGCGGTGACTTTATCGGCAGACGTGATGAAGACGATAAATGGGAATGGGATTAAGACCGAAAGGAGATAATTTTGCTTGGTATATATTTCAGCGGAACGGGAAATTCAAGATACGCTGTTGAGGTGTTCTTAAAAGAGCTTGATGCGGATGCAAAGAGCTTCGCGATAGAGGATAAAAATGCGGCTGAGCAGATAAAGCTGCACGACGAGATAGTTTTTGCATACCCTGTGCAGTACAGCGCTGTGCCTAAGATAGTGAGAGATTTCATCGAAAAGACGGCTGAGCTTTGGAAAGGCAAGAGGGTGTTTGTCATCGCAACGATGGTGGCGTTCAGCGGAGACGGCTCGGGCGTGCTTGCAAGGCTTTTGAAAAAACACGGTGCAGTCATCACAGGCGGTCTGCATGTCAGGATGCCCGACAGTATATGCGATGAAAAGGTGTTTGACCGCCCGTTTGAAAAGAACAGGCAGGCTGTTGCGGCGGCAAAGCAGAAAGCGCAGAAGGCTGCGGACAGGTACAAAAGCGGTCACCCGTGCAGACAGGGACTCGGCGTTCTGCCTCGATTTGCGGGGTTTATCTCGCAGAGGCTGTGGTTCGGTCACCGCACGCTGAAATACTATTCGCGCGGACTGACAGTTGACCCGAACAAGTGCGTAGGCTGCGGCAAATGCGCAGCAAACTGCCCGACGGGAAATATCTCGGTGCAGGATAAGATTGCCGTTAGCGGCAAAAAGTGCACCGTGTGTTACAGGTGCGTGAATCAGTGCCCGGCACAAGCGCTGACCCTGCTCGGCAAAGAGGTCATCAAACAGACCTCGGTGGAGAAATATTTATAAACCTTCACTTTCTTATAGATGTGTACCCGAATGGGGCAAACCGTTCGCAAGCAAACGCTCTGGGGGCGATTGGAAAGCCCCCAAAGCAAAACTCCAAATATATAGCTCGTCTTTTATGGCGCAAAAAAAGGGAAAACTCTTGCGGTAAGAGTTTTCCCTTTGTGATTATATTCTGAGGTCGCCTATGCGCTTGAACTTGATGCTGATAAGGTCAAGTCCCGCAAGACCGAAATGCAGCCTGATAACTGAAAAACGTGAGAAGAAGAACGCGTTCTCGACGGTGTGGCTGACAGGCTTGCCGTCTGTGCCGTTCCAGGTGAACGTACCGAATGACGTGCCCACGCTGAAAATGGTGACAGGCATCTGTGCAAGTTCGCTTGCGGTGGAGCTTGCGGTCAGCGTGATGCTGTAAGCGCCCGGGCGTGAACGTTCAACGGTGAAGCTGTGATCCATATTCCTGCGCACCTTGACGTCGGAAAGGTCTATCTCAAGCTCCTCGTCAACATAATAAACTCTGGTTGCAGCGTCGGGGTCGATGGACTCGTCGGGCTTATTGAGAACCTCGACCTTTTCATCGCGGCCGAGCATACGCAGCATTGCGTGGGTGTCCAGCAGGAACGAAAGAATATTTTTAGCACAGCGCTGCAGCTCTGCTCTTGTGAGACTGCCGTCAGCAAGTGCTTTCTGAATGTTGTCGGTGTGGTCCTCGCCGTTTGCGCAGACCATATAAACGTCATTCTGCGCCCTGACCATTGCGGCAAAGTTGTCCTTGTCAGGCTCGCAGCCGCGGTCGTTGATGTTTGCCCACCAGTCAGTCATGGCAAAACCATCAAAGCCCCACTGCTGACGCAGAATAATAGTATCAAGCTCGTGGCTGCCTGCTGTCCACAGGTCGTTGACCTTGCCGTAGGTGGTCATAACAGAGCGGTTTTTGGCGCACTTGACCGCCATTTCAAAACCGCGCAGATAAATCTCACGCAGCGCTCTTTCGCTGACAGCGGAATCGAGGAAGTGACGGTTCGTCTCCTGGTTGTTTCCGCAGAAATGTTTTATAGTTCCCTCGACGCCCTGGCTGTGCAGACCGCGCAGCTCGGAAGCGGCGATAACTCCCGTGAGATACGGGTCCTCGGAGAAATACTCAAAGTTACGACCGTTGAGCGGGTGGCGGTGGATATTCATACCCGGTCCCAGCAGGCAATCAACGTTGTTTGCCCGCATTTCAAGTCCTGTAAGGGTGAAAAGCTCCTGAACCAGCGGCTTGTTGAAGGTAGATGCGATAAGTGTGCCGTTTGGCAGGCTGAACGCCTTTGTTCCTGTGTCAAGGCGCATTCCCGACGGTCCGTCGGAGCAGCAGCCGCAGGGCACACCAAAGCTTTTAAGGCTTTCGGAAACACCGCCGAAAGCGGCAGCAGTACCCGGTGTTACCTTTGGCGAGCACATACCCTCGCCGCGAACGAGGCAGTTGAGGTCAGTGTCTGTCAGCTGCGCGATAAACTCGTCAAGCGTGCATTTGCCGTCCTTTACGTCGCCCAGCTTGAAGCCCTTGTCGCCTGTGAAAGCAATCTCGTCGGGGATAAGCGCTTTCTGGCGGGCGTTTTCGTCAATCTTTGAAAGCGGAGCGGGCTCTGTTTCGGGCTTGCCGCCGCGATTGACGATCCTGTCGAAAGGCATCACGGGAGCGAGCGCCTGTTCGAGCTGCTGGATTATCTTGGTTTCGTTGAGCTTGAAAGCGCATACCTCGTCGGCGCTGCGGACGTCGCTTCCTGCATAGAACTTATATGCGCCGCTTTCCAGCACCCACGCGTAAGCGTGACCTGTCACGCCGCTGTCGTCATAGCTTGCAAATTTTCTTTCCTCAACAGTGATAGTGAGAGTCTGTTCCTCGTTCGGAGCAAGCTCTTTTGTTTTTTCAAAGCCGCAGAGAACTCTTGCGGGCTTGCCAAGCTCGCCCTGCGGAGCTTCGCAGTAGACCTGAACGACCTCTTTGCCTGCGCAGCTGCCGATGTTCTTGACTGTCGCATTTACGGTGACAGCCTGTCCGTCGTAGCTGCCCACAGCGCTTATCTCAAAATCGGTATAGGAAAGACCGAAACCGAAAGGATAGCGGACTTTTTCCTTGGCGAAAGTTTCAAACCAGCGGTAGCCGACATAGATATCCTCGGTGTAGAAATTCCTGTCTTTATCGTGAAAGTACTTGTCAGACGGGTAGTCGGCAACGTCGCAGGCAATGGTGTCGGGCAGCTTACCGCTTGGGGAAACGTCGCCCAGCAGCACTCTTGCAGCGCCTGTTCCGCCTGTCATTCCGCCCTGCCAGATATACAGCACGGCTTCGGGCTGGAACTCGTCAACAAAGCTCATATCAACTATATTTCCGACGTTGAGAACGACAATCATTCTCTTGAAATTCCTGCGCACGACAGCGAGCATCTCGTGCTCGTCTTTTGTCAGCTTGTAGGAGCCCTCGGTGTTGCTGTTGTCCTGCTCCTCGCCCGCAGTTCTGCCGATGACCACAAGGGCAGCCTCAGAGGTCTGCGCAGCCTTTGCGGCAAGCTCGTCAGAAACGGGCATTTCTTTCTGGCACCAAGGCTCGCCGCCCCAGCCCTCGCCGTAGTCGTGGGGGTTTTCGGCAAACCAGTCGCGGTAGGTCTTTAAGACCTCCTCGTTGAGCTTGGCACCTGCGTCGAGCAGACCCTCGGTAATGCCCGTGACCTTAGCCACGTTCACCATTCCGCCCGAGCCTGTACCGCTCTTGTAGTAGTCCAGCTGGATACGTCCGAAAACTGCAAATTCTTTATTCTTGTCAAGCGGCAGTCCGCCCTGGTTGCGCACGAGAACTGCGCCCTCCGCATTGACCTGCGCCGCCTTTTCGAGATATTCGTTCCAATCAAGTTTTATCATGATAGTCCTCCTTAAAGGTAAATTTATTTAGATATCAGCTTGATAAATTTCTTGTCATTCATCTGTTCGTTAGTGATGTATTTTCCATCGCAGAAAAGCGCATAGGTGGTTATCGGTGTGGGTGCGTTCTGTGCGGTCTGCTTATCGGTGATGTGCACCGCCCTGAACTGCACGCCATGCTCTTTTGCCGTCTGCTCGACAACGGGTACATATTTTGCATTGAACGGGCACTGGCTGGTGTAATACAGCACATAGCCCTTTTCGTCGGTGTGCACGTCTTTTGCGCAGGGCTTGAACTGCGGCTTTTGAGCAGTTTTGTCAAACGGCAGATACCACAGCTGAATGCCGTTTGAAGCCTCGTCGCAGACCTCAAAGCCTTTATATTTGAGATATTTCGGGTCGGCAAGGAAAGGCTTTTTCTTTGCGCTTGAAAGTATGCAAAGACCCTTTTTGCCCTTGCTTTTGCTGTCTTTTACACACTCGCCGAGCAGGTCGTTTGAGTAGCCGTGACCTTTGAGCGAGCCTGACACCCACAGGCAGTCAATGTACATATAGCCGTCGGCGTCGATAGGGTTCCACGCGTTTTCGGCAGGGATATACTCGATGAAGCACTTGCCGCGCTGTTCGCTTTTGAGAAAGACAAGACCCTCGTCAAAGCGCTCAGCGAGCCACGCCTTTTTTGAGGATACCTGAATATCTTTGTTGTTTGAAATGGCACAGCAGATGTGCTCACTTTCGAGGTTGTCTTTTGTGACTCTGATGTACGGCATGGTTATATCCTCCAAAGAAGAATTGTTGATAATATTCAAACCTTGATTATATTATAACGGATTTTTGTCAATAATGCAAGATGTTTTTTTAATTTGATGAGATTTGTTTTTTACATCACAAATGGTTGTGAAATTGACAAAAAGTGCAAAGAATTGATATAATTTTTTGCTGTGAAATGATACTATTTTTATACTGAAACAGAACAAAAGGGAGAATTTTGGAAAGGGGAGAGCAAAATGGCTTTGGACAGAAATTTATACAGAAAGCTGTTTTCGATAGTTGCACCGATAGCGTTCCAATACCTGACGGCGTCTCTGGTGACGGCGAGTGACGCGTTCATGCTTGGTTTTCTTGACCAGGACTCGCTTTCGGCGGCGTCGCTGGCGGCACAGGTGCCGTTCGTGTTCAGCCTGTTTTTCGGGGCGTTCGTGTTCGGCTTGACGGTGCTCGCATCTCAATACTGGGGCAAGGGCGACAAAAAGGCAGTTGATGAGATACTCGCGATAACGATGCGGTACTGTCTGCTGGTGGGTGTGATATTCACGGCGGCGTGCATTCTATGTCCTGAACTGCTGATGCACATTTTCACGTCTGACGATGCGCTGATAAAAGAGGGTGCAAGGTATCTGCGAATGGTATCGCCGCAGTTTTTGCTCAGCGGCTTCACGCAGGCGTACTACGGCATTATGAAGGTCTGCGACAGGGCAAAGCTATCGTCGCTGATAGGCTCGCTGTCGGTATTTCTCAACATCGGGCTGAACGCGCTGCTGATTTTCGGCGTATGGATATTCCCGAGAATGGGCATCACGGGCGCGGCGCTGGCGACTGACCTTGCGAGAGTGTTTGAAACTATCGTGGTCATCATCGTTGTGGCAAAGGGCAAATGCCCCAAGCTGAACATCAGGATAATGTTCAGGACGCAGACGAAATTTCTGCACAGGGACTACTGGAAATACTCGCTGCCGCTGCTTTTCAACCAGCTGGGCTGGGGCGGCGGAGTGACGATGTACTCTGTCATAATGGGACACCTTGGCAGCGACGCGGTTGCGGCGAACTCTATCGCCAGCATTGTGCGCTGTATCATTGCCAGCTTCTGCTGGGGCATTGCAGCGGGCGTGGGGATCATTCTCGGCGGAATGCTCGGGCGCGGAGAGCTTGAAAAGGCGAAAAAGGCGGGCGGCAGCTTTACGAGGGCGTCTATCGTTATCGGCGTAGGGTCGGGACTTGTTATACTTGCGCTGACACCGCTCGTGCTGCACTTTATAACCCTTGAGCCGACGGCACAGCACTACCTCAAATATATGATGCTGCTTGCGGCATACTACATAATCGGCAACTCGCTGAACTCAACGGTCATCGGCGGCATTTTACCTGCGGGCGGCGACACCAAGTTCGGAATGATATGCGACGGCGTGACGATGTGGGCGGTGATACTGCCTGCGGGATTTTTCTGCGCGTTCGTGCTGAAGCTGCCTGTGCTGGTGGTTGCGTTCATACTTACGCTTGACGAGTTTGTCAAGATACCGTGGGTCTACAAGCACTATGTGAAATACAAGTGGGTGAAAAACATCACCAAGGAAAAGAAGGAACAGGAACAAATACAGACAGGAGAAAATTAAAATGACAGAAAAGGATAAAATGCACATTGGCGAGCTTTATCTGCCCGGTGACCCTGAAATAGTGCCGTGGCAGACGCAGTGTCTTGACCGCCTTTACGACTTCAACAACACCCGCCCGAGCGAGTCTGAAAAGCGTGAGGCGCTGCTCAAAGAGATGTTTGCAGAGATAGGTGAGGGCTGCTACATCGAGCCGCCGTTTCACTCAAATTTCGGCGGCGGGCATTGCCATTTCGGCAAGATGGTCTATGCGAACTTTAATCTCACACTTGTTGACGACACGCATATCTACGTCGGCGATTACACGATGTTCGGTCCCAACGTGACGGTAGCCACCGCGGGACACCCTATCTGTCCCGAGCTTCGCGAGAATCTGTATCAGTACAATATGCCTGTCCACATCGGCAGAAACTGCTGGATAGGCGCGGGCGTGCTGATAATGCCGGGTGTGACTATCGGTGATAACACCGTTATAGGTGCGGGAAGCGTTGTGACAAAGGATATTCCTGCGAACGTGCTTGCGTTCGGCAGTCCCTGCAAGGTGCAGCGCGAGATTGGCGAGCACGACAGGGAATACTATTGGCGAGACAGAAAGATACCGCAGGAAATAAAGGACAAATACGGCTTGTGATAACACTTGCTGACAGATATGGAGATGAGCTTTGCGGCTCGTCTCCTTTTTGTTTTAGAGGTTAGAGTGCTGCACTTTTAAGAAGCTGGCGGCTGGGCGACATAATTCGTTTGTTACCTTAAATTCAGCACTCTGTAACGCCTGGAGCGACACAAAAGTAGTTGTCATCTCAAAGTGGTTTGCGACAGACAAGCGCGCCGCGGCGGCGATAGTCTTAAAAAAGTCTTAAACAGCTTAAAAGAGGCTTAAATGCGTTGACTTTGCATATTTGCAGGGGTATACTTTATAATAGAAAAACTATGAGTGGAGGCAACTAAAATGAAAAAGAAATTACTTGCGGCGGCACTTGCCGTTTGTATGGTTTTCGGCTCGGCAGCTGCTCTGCCGCAGGGCACATTTGACGGCGGGATAGGCATCACTGCCAGCGCAAAAACGGGAGACGGCAGCGACCTTTCCACGCAGACTCTCGAGGACGGCACGCTGGAAATAACCCGTTACGACGGCGATGGCGGCACGGTCATCATACCGTCGGAGCTTTACGGAAAGAAAGTGACGAAAATCGGACAGTCGGCGTTTGACTGCCCATTGTACGACCTTGTCAGTCCGACAAAGATAATCATTTCAGAGGGCATCACTGATATCGGTCAGTATGCGTTTTACGGCTGCAACAAGCTGGAAAGCATAGAGCTGCCAAGCACGCTCAGAAATATGGATACCTGTGTGTTTGGCGGGTGCAGTAAGCTCAAAGAAATAAAGGTCGCAGAGGGCGGAAAGTATTACTGCTCGAAAGACGGTGTGATGTACACCAAGGATTACAGGGAACTGGTGCTGTGCCCTGCTACAAAAACCAGTGTAACGATACCCAACGGTGTGGAGTACATAGGCTTTAAGTCATTTGAGGACGGTCGGATAACCAGCGTGACCCTGCCCGAGAGCGTTACCGCTATCTGTGGAAATGCATTCAGAGGCTGCCCGAACATCAAGACAATAAATATTCCCAGCAAGGTGGATTTTGTCGGTCTTGATGCTTTTGAGGACTGCAAAAATCTCGAAAGCATAACTGTTGACAGCAAGAACAAGTATTTCAGCTCTGCAAGCGGTGTGCTGTACAATAAGGATAAGACCACTCTGATAGAGTGCCCGACAAAAAAGAAGAGCCTGACTATTCCGAGCACGGTCGAAACTATCAGGATAGATGCGTTCCGCTATTGCACGATAGAAAGCCTGACTATGCCCGACAGCGTTACATCAATAGAAAAAGAAGCGTTTGTTAACTGCAAATCCCTCAAAAGTGTGAAGCTTTCAAAAAATATAACAAACGTAGGCGAGTGTGCATTTATGAGCTGTGAAAGTCTTGCAAAGGTAAGTATCACGGGCGGTGTCGTTGGTGAGGCAATGTTTATGAACTGCGAGAATCTTTCAAGTGTAGATATAGCTTACGGTGTTTCAGAGATAAAAGGCGGTGCGTTTTATATATGTAATAAACTCAAAAGCGTGACGATACCGTCGAGCGTCAAGACGATAGGCGAGCAGGCATTTGGATATTACAGCTATTACGATGCTCAGAACGAGCTCCAGAAAGGTAAGGTCAGCGGGTTCACTATCTACGGTGTAAAAGGCTCGGCGGCTGAAAAGTACGCCACCGCAAACGGCTTCAAGTTTGTGGCTGTTGCCGACAGCATTCGCCTTGCGGGCAAAAACAGATACGACACGGCGGCTGTCATAGCGCAGAATATGCTCAACAGGTCGAGCGCTGTCATTCTCGCGAGCGGCGAGGGCTACGCTGACGCGCTGGCAGGCGTGCCGCTGGCAAAATATCTCGGTGCACCGATACTGCTTACCGCAAAAAACAGTCTCAGCAGCGAGACACTTTCGGAGATAAAGCGCCGAAAGGCAACAAAGGTCATTATCCTAGGCGGCGAGGGCGCTGTCAGCACGACTGTTGAAAGTGCGCTGCAAAATGAGGGACTCAACATTGTTCGTCTTGCGGGCGGCACACGTTACGGCACGGCGGTCGAGATAGCAAAGAATATGGACTACAAGCCGACAGAGGTGTTCTTTGCCTGCGCAGGCGGTTTTGCTGACGCACTTTCGGCAGGTGCGGCGGCGGCTCTGAAAAGTGCGCCGATAATCTATCTCGGCAAGGACGGCGAGCTTAACGCAGAGTCAAAGGCTTATCTTGAAGAGCTTAAAAAGAGAGGCTGCGTAAAGAACGCTTATGTTATCGGCGGCAAGGGCGTTATCAGCGACACGATGATGAACAAGGCGGCTGCGGCGCTGGGCTTGAAGTCGGGAACGACGGTAAAGCGTATTGCGGGCGATAACAGATATGAGACCTGCCTTGCGGTGAACAAGCAGTTTTCGAGCCTTTTCACAGGCAAGATGATTTGCGTTTCAACGGGACGCAATTTCCCCGACGCGCTGGCTGGCGGCGTTTATGCGGCGGAGAACAAGGCGTTCATGCTGCTGGCAGATGACGCTGTCAGCGAAAAACAGAAGACTTTCCTTGCAAATCACAAGGGCAGCACAATGGCTGCATTCGGCGGCGAGGGCGCTGTGAGCAGCGGGCTTTTCAGCAGCATCTGCAAGGCGGCAATGTAAAACAGACCAACAGACAGAAAGGACAACAACAATGAAAAAACGGATACTTGCGGCGGCTCTTGCTGTTTGTATGGCTTTCGGCACGGCGGCAGCTCTGCCGCAGGGAGCGCTTGACGGCGGTTTCGGCTTTGCGGTCAGCGCGGCAACGTCTGACTGCGATTTTACCACGCAGACACTGAGCGACGGCACGCTGGAAATAACCGGTTACAAAGGCAGGGGCGGCACGGTCGTTGTTCCGTCAAAAATTGGCGGAAAGAAAGTAACAAAAATCGGAGATACGGCATTTAAAATCATTGAGAATTATAATATAAGCCCGACAAAGATAATCATTCCAGAGGGCATAACTGATATCGGTCAGATAGTGTTTTACTGGTGCGACAAGCTGGAAAGCGTGGAGCTGCCCAGCACGCTGCGCAATATGTATACCGATGTCCCCGCTTTTTACATTTGCCGCAGTCTGAAAGAAATTAAGGTCGCGGATGGCTGCAAGAATTACAGCTCGTATGATGGTGTGCTTTACAACAAGGATCGCAGCAAGCTGCTGTATTGCCCCGAGGCGAAAACCAGCGTAACGATATACAATGGTGTCAAGCAGATCGGCGATCAGGCATTCATGTACAGTCAGATAAAGAGCGTGACTTTGCCGCAGACGCTGAAGGTCATCTCTCAGCAGGCATTTAAGGAGTGTAAGAACCTTCGGACAATAAAAATCCCGAGCAGTGTGGAGAGCATCGGTCTGAAAGCATTTGATAGCGGCGAGAATCTCGAAAGCATAAATGTTGACAGCAAAAATACGAATTATTGGTCTTTTGACGGCGTGCTGTGCGATAAGTATTCCCAGCTGATCCAGTGCCCGACAAAAAAGAAAAGTCTGAACGTGCCGAGCACGGTCAATACTATCTCATACGGCTCGTGTGCGCATACCGGGCTTGAAAGTGTGACTATGTCCGACAGCGTCAAGGAGATCGGCAGTCAGGCGTTTGAGGGATGTAGATCTCTGAAAAGCGTTCAGCTTTCAAAAAATCTCGGCAGCATAGGAGATTATGCATTCACAGACTGCACGGCTCTTGGGAAAATAAGTATCCCCGTTGGTGTCAAAACAATTGAAAGAGGAGCTTTTCAGGGGTGCACAAGTCTTACGAGTGCGGAAATGCGTTACGGTGTTAAAGATATAAATGCTTATGCGTTTTTTGACTGCACAAAGCTCAAAAACCTGACGATACCGAAAAGCGTTTCGCGTATAGGCGACCAGGCGATCGGATTTTACTGCTCTGACATTGACTGGGCAACGAATTACAAGAAGGTCAGCGGGTTCACTATCCACGGGGTGGAAACCTCGGAAGCCCAATTTTATGCAAAGGTCAAGGGTTTCGATTTTGTGGCAGAGGTCGAAAGCGTTCGCCTTGCGGGCAAAAACAGATACGACACGGCGGCAGTCATCGCACACAATGTTAAGAACAGGTCGAGCGTCGTAATTCTCGCAAGCGGCGAGGGCTACGCTGACGCGCTGGCAGGCGTGCCGCTGGCAAGATACCTCGGCGCACCGATACTTCTGACGCCGAAAAACAGTCTCAGTCAGCAAGCGCTTTTTCAGATCAGAAACAGAAAAGCAACCAAGGTCGTTATCCTCGGCGGTGAGGGTGCTGTCGGCAAGGACGTTGAAGACGCGCTGAAAAAAGAGGGACTCACGACAGTCCGCGTTGCAGGCAGCAACCGTTACGGTACGGCGGTGGAGATCGCAAAAAATATGAAAGACGCTCCGACAGAGGTGTTCTTTGCGTATGCGGGCGGCTTTGCAGATGCGCTTTCGGCTGGTCCTGCGGCTGCGCAGAAAGGTGCGCCGATACTCTATCTCGGCAAAGACGGCGGCCTTAACGCAGAAACAAAGGCTTATCTTGAACAGCTCAGAAAGAAAGGCTGCGTCAAGAATGCATACGTTATCGGCGGAACGGGCGTTATCAGCGACCCTATGATGAAAAAGGCGGCTGCGATGCTGGGCTTGAAGTCGGGAACGACGGTACAGCGAATCGCAGGCGAAAACAGATATGAAACATGCCTTGAGGTGAACGGTAAGTTAGGGGATTCGTTCTCAGGTGAGATGATATGCTTTTCAACGGGACTTGATTTCCCTGACGCGCTGGCAGGCGGAGTTTTTGCAGCAGAAAACAGATCGCCTATTATGCTGGCAGACAAAAAACTGAACGATCAGCAGAAAAAAGTGCTCAGATCCAGAAGTCAGACCGTTCTGGTGGCTTTCGGCGGCGAGGGCGCTGTGAGCGCTGAGCTGCTTGGCAGCATCTGCAAGGCGGTAAAGTAATGCTTGAAACAGAATGAAAAAACGGCAGCAGGCGGCGGTCTGCTGCTTTTTGTCTGCAAGTCGGAAAATCATCATTGACTTTGGTGCGGAAATCTGTTATTATTATCTTATACATATTTTAAATACAAATCTGTTGATTTTCGTAAAGGACGATATTATGATAAATAAGCTTTTCAAACAGATGCTGCTGACGCAGATACTCTCGTCGATGACGGTAACGCTGTGTATGCTCATCGACAGTATGATGATAGGTCGTTTTCTCGGCGTTGACGCAATGACCGCTTACGGACTTGCTTCGCCTGTGCTGCTGGTTTTTGCGGCGCTCGGCTGTCTTGTTTCGGCAGGCGTTCAGGTAATGTGCGGAAAGACTATGGGTTCGGGCGACAAAAATGGAACGAACGCTTGCTTTACCGTTTCTGTCGTGCTGTGGGCAGGCATATCTGTTGTCGGACTTATCGCGGTGCTCGGCTTTACAGACCCGATATGCACTCTGCTGGGTGCGGGCGAGCAGGGACCTAACAACCCCGTTTTCGATTTGACAAAAGACTATCTGCGAGGCTTCATAATCGGTGCGCCTGCGTTCCTTGCGGCGCAGATAATGGTGCCGTATATGCAGATATCGGGAAGCAGAGTAAGGCTCGTTGTGGCTGTTGCGCTGATGACGGTGGGCGATATACTGTTTGATATCCTCAACGTTACGGTCATCAAGCAGGGCACTTTCGGAATGGGACTTGCGTCGAGCGTAAGCTACTACATCGCGTTCCTTATCGGTCTTGTTTACTTCTTTAAGAAAAACTGCATTTTCAAGTTCAGGATAAAGCTCGTCACGGGCAGGGTGTGCGCACGTCTGCTGGGTGACGGCGTTCCGACGCTGATAAACCAGCTCAGCCTTGTATTTCTGACGCTGGTTATAAACCAGATACTGCTCAACGTAAGCGGAAACCACGCTGTTGCGGCATATTCTGTTATCTCCTCGGCAGGAAACATCTGTTATGCGTTCTCGTCGGGAATCGCCGCTGTTGCGCTGACGCTCTCGTCGATACTTTACAGCGACGGCGACAAGAAGGCGCTCAAAAACCTTGTCAAGATAATGTGCTATTACGCTGTGCTGATATGCTCGGTTGTAACGGCCATCGTGCTTGCGGCGGCAACGCCTATGGTTACGGTGTTCCTCACAGACCCAGACGCAAAGGATATGGCTGTCGGCGGACTGAGGCTGTTCGTGCTGTCGCTCGTTCCGTGCGCGCTCAACACCAGCTTCAAAAACTACTATCAGGGCATTGACAGAGTCAAGCTGACAATGATAATCTCGGTGTTCCAGAACTTCCTGCTCACCGCGCTTGCGGCGCTGATACTCAGCAAGCCGTTCGGCGTGACGGGCGTTTGGCTCGGATTTGTCTGCGGTGAAACGCTGACGCTTATCAGCATTGCGATCATGGTATTTGCCCGCAACAAAAAGTTTGAGTTCAGCGCGGAGAACTTTGCGATGCTTTCGGACAAGTTCGGCGAGGAGCTGGAGGACTGCTACGAATACTCGATAACTCAGCCTGAGGAGGTCGTTATCGTTTCGCAGGAGGCATCGGATTTCTGCACCGAGCACGGACAGAGCACCAAGATAAGCTCGCTTATCGCACTTTGCATCGAGGAAATGGCGAACAACATCGTGCATTACGGCTTCAAGGGCAAAAAGGAGCACAGCATAGACGTCAGGGTAATGATAAAGAACGGCTCGCCCGTGCTTCGTTTCAGAGACAACTGCGCAGGCTTTGACCCCGTTAAGTTCGTGGAGATGCACGAGGGCGACAACCCTATCTCGCACATTGGTATTAGAATGGTAATGAAGCTCGTAAAAGACGCAAACTACGTCAACTCGCTGGGACTCAACAACCTTACGCTGACGCTGTAACGGCGCGGGAGAACGGCTATGGAGATACTTTACATCAATTCTGCAGTGCGAAGCGGCTCGCGGACGCGGCAGCTGGCACAGCACCTTTTGGGAAAGCTATCGGGTAACGTGACCGAGGTGCGCCCGAATGAGCTTGGTTTGCCGACGGCAGACGAGAAGTTCATCGACGAAAGACAAAGGCTTACAGCCGAGGGCGACTTTTCGGCGGAGTTCTTTGCGCCCGCCAAGCAGTTCGCAAAGGCGGATATAATCGTGGTCGCCGCACCCTATTGGGATTTGTCTTTCCCTGCGGCGCTCAAAGCGTATTTTGAGCAGATAAACGTGCTGGGACTGACGTTTGAGTACACTCCCGAGGGACAGCCTGTCGGGCTTTGCAGGGCGAAAAAGCTGTTTTATGTCACCACGGCTGGCGGATATATCGGCTCTGACGAGTACGGCTTCGGCTACGTCAAGGCGCTGGCGCAGACTTTTTACGGCATTGGCGAGGTAAAATGCTTTGCGGCGCAGGCGCTGGACATTTTCGGCAGCGACACCGAGGGTATCCTTGCAGCTGCAAAGGCTGACATTGACGGGTATTTTGAAAATCATTGACAGATTGGCGGACTGCTACACAAAAGCGGCAGTCTTTTTTTACAAAAACAAAGGCTGATTTATTGACAGACTTTGATGAATGTGCTATACTTAAATGAATAAGACACGAATGTTTTAGCAATTTTGCACAGCGTGTCGGTATCAACAAACAAACCATACTCTGTTTGTGCAGACTGCACAGCAGAAAATCAAATAACGAAAGGAAGATCCACTATGACCGTTAACAAGAATCTTAAAGCAGATGCTCTGTCTGTAACAGTTGAGGGAAGGATAGACACGACCACCGCTCCCGAGCTTGAAAAGGAGATAAAGGACTCACTCGACGGCGTTAAGTCGCTGGTGCTTGATTTTGAAAAGGTGGAGTACATCTCGTCAGCCGGACTCAGAGTGCTGCTTTCGACACAGAAGATAATGAACAAGCAGGGCGAGATGAAGCTCATCAACGTAAACTCCGATATTATGGAGATATTTGAGGTGACAGGTTTTTCGGATATCCTTACCATTGCCTGATGCGAACAGGAGGTAAAAATGAAGGAGCTTGATATAGTTGCAAAAACCGAAAATCTCGATGCAGTGACGGATTTTGTAAATGAGCAGCTCGAGGCAGCGGGCTGCCCGATGAAGATATTGATGCAGATAGACCTCGCTGTTGAGGAGATATTTGTAAATATCGCTAACTATGCATACTCGCCCGAGGAGGGACCTGCAACGGTGAGGGTGCAGACGGACAGCGAGAAAAGCACTGTCGATATCACTTTCATAGACCACGGTGTGCCTTACGATCCGCTTGCAAAGCAGGACCCCGACGTTACCCTCAGCGCAGAGCAGAGAGCTATCGGCGGACTGGGCATATTTATGGTGAAAAAGAGCATGGACGACGTTACCTACGAGTATCGTGACGGTCACAACATACTGACTATCAAAAAAGGCATTGCCTGACCTGCGGAGGTAGACCTATGAAGATACAGGATCAGATGCAGTCGTTTTTCCTGCGCAACAAGTGGGTGCTGCCTCTGTGTTTCCTTACATCTGTGACGCTGACGGTTTTGGGCATAGGCATTTGTCTCGTCAAGGGCTTTTCAGGCATGGCAAACACCTTTACATTCAGCGTCGGTGCGGATATCTTCTCGATGCTGGTGTGCACGGTGCTGCTTTACAGCTGTATACAGGATAAAGAGGGTGCGAGTATGCATACGCGCACCTTTGTTCTGCTTATAATGATGACAAACTGCGTGCTGTTTTCCGACGTCTGCTGCTGGATAGTGCAGGGCGAGGAGGAACTCAGAACGCTCAATCTTCTCGTCAACGTGTTCAGCTTCACCAGCGCGGCGTGCCTGCTGTACTGCTTCTGGCAGTACGTTTACAACTCGCTGAACCTGCGCGAAAGCAAAATTATGCGGGTGTGGGATCTGCTGCTGAATATCCTTATGGTGCCGACGATAGCGGCGTGCCTGATAAACCTGTTTTATCCGCTTTATTTCAGCGTTGACAAATACGGCGTTTACCGCAGAGAGCCTGCGTTTATGTGGAGCCAGACATACCTTGCGTTAGGTCTTGTCGCTGTGGCGATAGGCTTTGTTCTGTCAAAGGTTTCGTTCAGGGAGCGCCTTGTGATGATGTCATTCGTGCTTATCCCTGTTGCTAACCAGCTGCTGACGAGGTACACCTTCGGACTTACCACGCAGTACGCGGCAATGACGGTGTCTATCGTGCTTATCTACGCGAGAGTTTTCGCGCAGAGGCAGAAGAGGCTGGCATCTACGCAGAAAGAGCTTTCGATGGCGTCGGGCATACAGGCTGCGATGCTGCCCAGCGATTTCCCAGCGTTCCCCGAGAGAAACGACTTTGATATTTACGCATCAATGACGCCTGCCAAGGAGGTCGGCGGAGATTTTTACGACTTTTTCCTGATAGACGACGACCATCTTGCGATGGTTATTGCCGACGTGTCGGGAAAGGGCGTTCCTGCGGCGCTTTTTATGATGATGTCAAGGATCATGATAAAGAACTTTGCGATGATGGGCTACTCGCCGGAGGAGCTGCTTGAGCAGACCAACACGGCGATCTGCATGAACAACACAAAGGATATGTTCGTGACGGTGTGGTACGGCGTGCTGGAAATTTCCACGGGCAAGGTGACGGCTGCGAATGCAGGTCACGAATACCCGATAGTGCGCAAGGCAGACGGCAGCTTTGAGCTTATGCGCGACAAGCACGGCTTTGTGCTGGGCGGAATGGAGGATATGACATACCGCCAGTACGAGTTCACGCTTGAAAAGGGCGGAGCTATCTTCCTTTACACAGACGGCGTTGCAGAGGCGACCAATTCGGACAACAAGATGTTCGGCGTGGACAGGATGCTTTCTGCGCTAAATGCTGATGCGGCTGCGCCGCCGAAAAAGCTGATAGAAAACATGAAAGGCGAGGTCGACCGCTTTGTCGGTGACGCCGACCAGTTCGACGACCTCACAATGCTGGCGGTTTCAAGATAAAATACAAACCACACGACCGGGTGTGCCGAAAGGGTGCGCTCGGTCTGTTTATTTTTGCGCTCAAAATTGAAATTGGTGGAAAGTGCACAAAAACCGACGTCGAATTTCGGCGCGATGTGGGCAAACGGACAGGTTTGCTTATTGACTTTGAAGCGATAAAATGTTATAATATTTATGTCTAAATATGAACAGAATTGTGACCGCGCGGAGAATTCTGTGCGGGTACGCTTATCTGTCCCTTGCATTATCATCAAGGAGGGCTTTTGCGTGTTTACCTGGAACTTTCAATATATATCAAAGGCGAGACTTGCCGAGACGTTCGGTCAGCTGAGGCTGAGTGCCGAGGCGGGAGATATCCTTGTGCGCATACACACGGCGATACACGTTGAGGAGGAGGCTGTTGACCTGGCGCGCTTTATCGCAAAGCTGGTGCCTGGCGCGCACATTTTCGGAACGAGCACGTCTGCGGTCATAGGCTGGGGCAGGCTGATACGCAACCAGTGCGTCATCTCGGTAACGCAGATGTCGAAAAAGGGCAGGGTGAAAACTGCGCTTTTGCCGACCTTTGACGAGGACGGTCATATGCTGGCGGTGGACAAGCTGTGTCAGAGCGTGAAAGACGCGGTCATCAGCGAGGACACCAAGCTGATGCTGACTTTTCTGACGGGAAAATATCTCGACGTTTACAGCTTTGTTGAGCGCTGCAACGACTTTTTCCCCGGCGTGCAGATGATTGGCGGACTTGCCAACACGTCGGATATAAACCTCAAAAGGTTCCTTGATTCTGGTTTTGTTTTCAACGAAAAGGGCTGGAGCAGCAAGGGAATCGTGCTTGCGGCGATAAGCGGCAGCGAGGTGGAGAGCTACAGCTCCTACGCCACGGGCGTTGAGGTCATAGGCAGAGAGCGCGAGATAACCGACACATTCGGCTCCTGCATACTGACGATAGACGGCAAGGACGCGGCGAGCGAGTACCGCGTGGGCATAGGTGACGAACTGAAAAGCCGCCCCGAGCTGACAAACCTTTTCCCGTTTGTTTATTCGCAGACCAGCGACATTCCGATAATGGTGCGCTTTTCGGACGATCTGAGCATAGAGGATATGTTCCCCAAGGACAACGTGATAAACCATCAGGCTTACAGCGCGCACGCGGGCATTGATTCGGCGTCAAAGCGCGAGATGATAAACGCGAACCACAACGTTCAGGTGGGCAAAAAGCTCAAAAGAGCGTTCATTTACGACGGCAAGATAATTTCGGACAACCGCAAGCTGTTTCGGCAGATAGAGAACTTCTCAAAGGCGGAGACTATCTTCGGCTACTCCTGCATAGCGCGTTCGATGATATATTCAAACTGCGTAAAATGGGAGCTTTCTGCTTACGAGAACTCTAACCTCTGCGGCTGTATCACCGAGGGCGAGATAGCGAACGTTGACGGCAAGAACACGTTTGCGAACTGCTCGTTCGTGGTGTCGGTCATCGGTGAAGCGCCTGCAACGCAGACCTACAACCCTTATGCTTTTTCGCACACCGACTCGCTGGCGGCGGACAACACTGAGCTGCTTACGTATCTGTATGACGTGGAGAACAAGCTGATTTCAAGCGACAATTCCGCGGCGGCAGAGAGTCTTAAAAGGTTCGTGCGTGACTGCGAGCTGAAGCTGCTTTACTCGCCGACTGACGATATACCCAACGGTGCGGCGCTGAATATGGACATCAAGCTCAAAGGTTACGACCGCATCTGCATAATCAACGTGTTTGATATGTCCAGCATAAGAACGGTCTTTTCCGAGCAGCTTATCGACCTTACCTACAAAAGCTACATATCAAAGTGTATGAGCTTTGCAAAGAAGAAAAAATACGCTATCTACCATATAAGAGACTGGATGCTGGCGGTGGGTGCGCCGTCGTATATGGTGGCGCTTTCGGAGTTTATCAGCGATATGCAGGAGCTGCAGAAGGAGCTTTTTGCGGTGTCGGAGGAGTGCATAGCCATCGTGCCGCTTTTCAGCGTTATTGACGACTGCACGTCGGGCAACAGCTTTTCGCTGTACTACTCGACGCTGCTTGAAATGAAGCAGAAGAACATTCAGTTCTATGTGCGCGACGCCAAGAAAGGTCAGCTCGACGAGGACAGCATCCGCGAGAGATACCATATGGTGAACGTGATAAACTACGCTATCGCAAACGACAAGGTGATACCGTATTTTCAGGGCATTTACGACAACAAGGAAAAGTGCATAAACCACTATGAGTCGCTGATGCGCCTTGAGGACGAAAACGGCAAGGTGTATTATCCTGCCAGCTTCCTTGATGTTGCGAGAAGCTATGGTCTGCTTTACGACAGCATCTCCAAAAAGATGATAGCCAAGGTCTTTGACAGGTTCAAGGACATTGCTGACAAGAGCGTGAGCATAAACCTTGAAATAAGGGACATCAAGAACAGGGAGCTTACAGACTTTATCTACGAGTTCCTTTCCACTGCCGAGCACCCCGAGCATTTCGTTTTCGAGATACTTGAAAACGAGGACATAGACGATTACGACACGCTTATCGCTTTCGTTGACAGGATTCACGACCTGGGCGGTCTTATCTCTATCGACGATTTCGGCAGCGGTTTCTCGAATTTGCAGCACATTGCAAGCATACACTGCGATTACCTGAAAATAGACGGCTCTATCGTGAGAAGATGCTGCGAGGAGGAGCAGCTTGCAAATATCATCGCCCTCGTTGCCGACTGGAAACGGCTTAGCAACAAGAATTTCAGCATCGTTGCGGAGTTCGTTGAGAACGAGGATATTCAGAATCTGCTGCTCGGATTTGAGATAGACTATTCACAGGGCTATCTTTTCTCAAAGCCTGCGCCCGAAATAGAGGGCTGACAGGCAGCTTAGGATCATTCGGAGGTTTTGCAAATGCAAAGCGCAAAAAAACACGAGACTGTTATTGGTATGGTGCTCGAGGATATCAATACGGATTTCTCCAAGGAGCTTATCCAGAGCGTCCACAACGCCATTCCGCCGAACAAGGATATACGCCTTATCGTGCTTGCGGGCAAGTATGACCACGGTGACGGTACATATACAGACCATGTGTATAAAACGGTCTATAACACGATATTCAAGCTCAGCGAGCTTTGCGACCTCGACGGGCTGATTATACACATGGGCAGCGTGAGCAGCCAGCGAGGCGAGATACTCGTGGAAAAGCAGCTGGAACGCTACAAGAGTGTGCCGAAGGTGTTTATCGCCTGCGACAACCCCGAGCTTTTGACAGTCAACTATGACAACGAGACGGGCATAAGAGAGGCGGTCGACCTGCTGGTCAACGTCAACGGGCTGACAAAGATATGTATGCTTGGCGGCAGAGACGACAACACCGACGCGCAGCTGCGCAAGGAGATATTCGCGCGGTGTCTGAAAGAAAACGGCATTGAGTTCACCGACAAAAACTATGTCCACAGCGGAATGTCGATAGAATCGGAAAAGAGGGCGGCTGAGCTGCTTGACAAAAACCCCGATGTTCAGGCGATATTCTGCGTCAACGACGCGGTGGCAAAGGGACTTTACAACGTTATGGAGCAGCGCGGTCTGCTGCCGGGGCGTGATGTCCTCGTTTTCGGCTTTGACAATACGCACATGGCGGGCGAGATGATACCGTCGCTTTCGTCGGTGGGTCTTGCCGACTGCACGCTGGGGCAAAAGGCGCTTGAACTGCTGCTTGACAAGATTGGCGGCGAGGAAGTGACCTCTGCGCTTGTTCCCACAAGGCTTTACGGCAGAGAGAGTCTGCCTCACGATATGTACGATTACAACGCGCAGGAGCTGCAGAACGTTGAGCCGCAGTTTATCTACCGTATGTTTGACGACTGCTTTTACAGATACAACAGCGAATCGCGCAGCAGGGAATCCATCGACCTGCGCAGGCTTTTCTACGAATTTATGTCGAGAATGCTGCTTGCAATGAAATGCAGGTATATGAGCGTCGAGGACTTTGAAGAAATTGGCGCGATGATTGACAAGTTCTTTGAAAAGGGCGCAATGCGCTACACTGACGCGGTCAAGCTGATAAAGAGCACCGACAAGCTGATAGCAGGCGTGAATACCAAGATGAACGGCGCGAATATGTTCGTAAACAGGCTGTTTGTTCGTGTAAAGGACAGGGCTATCCTTGCGCTTTCCGAGCAGAACATTCAGGACAGCCGCAATTATCTTGTCGGCAGGCAGAACTTGCAGCAGTTCCTGATCGACGGCATAGTTTACGCAAACACCGACCAGAAAAACAACGACAACGTGGTGCGCAATCTTTACAAGCTGGGCTTTAAGAACGCCGCGCTGTATATGTATGACGAGCCTGTGGTCTTTAACGGCTCAAACCCCGCGATGTTCCCCGGTTATGTAAGGCTGCGCTGTGTTATAAGGTCGGGCGAGGTATACATTCTGCCCGCCGACCGACAGAAATGCGACGTGCGTAAGATGTTCACGAGGCTGGAGCTGCCAAGCAAATGCAAGAGCTTTGTGGCGCTGCCCGTGTTCTACCGCGACCTTATCTACGGGCTTTTCCTGTGCGAGCTGACGCCTGACATCTACGACAGAGGCGAGTATATCGCCGTTCAGCTGGGCAGAACGGTCTATCTCAACGACGAGCAGACTGTCATAAAGCTGGCAAACACCGACACGCTCACAGGGCTTTACAACAGGCGGTTTTTCTACAACTACCTCAGCGGCGTGATAACAGAGCCGTTCCACCTTATCTATCTCGACCTTGACTATTTCAAGGCGGTGAACGACACTCACGGTCACGCAACGGGCGACGCTGTGCTGGTCAGAACGGCTGACCTGATAAAAGAATATTTCCCAGGCGCGCTTATCGCAAGGCTGGGCGGAGACGAATTTGTTGTAAAGGTGGATTTCACCGACAAAAGCGAAGTCGAGCGCATCTGCGGCGAGCTTGAAACGCGCATCAGAAGCGAGTTTGAAAGGTACGGCTGAGGTACGTCGATGAGCTGGGGCGTCGTTTACACTGACGGCAACGGTTTTGATATCGACAAGCTGATACAGCAAAGTGATATAAGAATGTATGAATCAAAGCGCAGCAAGCGCTGACAACAACTCGGAGGCATTTAGTATGAAATCAAAAGAGTATGTCCTTAGCAGTCAAGGCTCGGATAACAGGAATATCCCCAACGAAGCGGAAAGCACCGCACTGAAAAACAGGCTTGACGAAAAGTCTGCCCTCAGGCTCAGGCTGCTGGCGGAGGAGCTTATCTGTATGCTCCCGCAGCTGCTGCATTACGGCGCGGGCAAGTTCTGGATAGAGTGGACGGGCAGAGACTACGAGCTACACCTTAACGTGACGATAGACAAAACACACGATTATGACGTAGACAGGATACTTTCCGTGTCGTCAAGCGGACAGAACGCCGCTGCAAAGGGCATTATCGGCAAGATGATAGTTGCTGTGGAGAGTATGCTGGGCAAGAACGAGAACTCGATAGATGACGACCCTTATGGCGTCTGGCGCAGGGGACTCGCCGATTACGACGAGGAGACTATCTGGTCGCTGGAAGCCTACAAGGATGCTTTCAGCTCGGAAAACGCCAAGCAGGAGTATTCTGACGACTGGGACGAGCTGGAAAGGTCTATCATCGCAAACCTTGCCGACGAAGTCCGTGTGGGCGTGCGCGGCGGCAAAATCGACATTGTCGTGTTAAAGAGCTTCTACAAGTGAGGCTCTTATATTAATAGTATATCCGAAAGTCTGCTTCGGCAGGCTTTCTTTTTTGTCTAAAACGGGCAAATGTACTAAAAAACGGTCAGATATGTTGACTTTGTGCTTATAATGTGTTAAAATTAACTATTAGCAATATAGTTATGCGTAATGCGCCGCGGGGCGTAAATCATATACAGGGAGTTTTGAAATTGATATTTGCGGACTTGTTTTTCATCTATTTCTTCATGCCGCTGTGTCTGGCGATGTATTTTGCCACCAAAAAGACAAAATACAGAAACAGGGTGCTCATCGGCTTCTCGCTCGTTTTCTATGCGTGGGGAGAGCCTGTGTGGGTGTTTATCCTGCTTTTGTCGTCGGTCATCAACTATTATGCGGCGCTGGCTATCGACAGGAACAAAAGCACTTCAAAAGCCAAAATGCTTATGGCGCTGGTCACCATATGGGATTTGGGCGTACTGTTCTGCTTTAAGTATATCGGCTTCTTTGTCGGCAACTTCAACAGCTGGTTCGGACTGAGCATACCTGTTCCGAAGATAACGCTCCCGATAGGTATCTCGTTCTACACGTTCCAGACGCTTTCCTACGTCATCGACGTTTACAGAGGCAAGGTGCCCGTTCAGAAAACCTATTCAAAGCTGCTGCTTTACATCTCGCTGTTCCCTCAGCTCGTTGCAGGTCCTATCGTAAGATACTCGACCATCGCTGAGGAGATCGACAGAAGAAAGATATCCCTCAAAGACATTTCCGACGGCGTTTCGAGGATAATCCTCGGACTCGGCAAGAAGGTCATCATCGCAAACAGCATAAGCACCATTGTTGAGTCGCTGTTCGGCAAATTCGAGGACGGCTACGACGCAATGAGCAACGTCACGGTGCTGGGCACATGGTACGGCGCAGTGCTCGTCGGACTGTGGTATTACTACGATTTCTCGGGATATTCCGATATGGCTATCGGAATGGGACGCATTTTCGGCTTCCATTTCGACGAAAACTTCAAGTATCCTTACATCTGCACATCTATCACTGAATTCTGGAGACGCTGGCACATCTCGCTGTCGAGCTGGTTCAGGGATTATGTTTATATCCCGCTGGGCGGCAACCGCAGAGGCAAGACAAGACAGTGCATCAACATTATGATAGTATGGTCGCTGACAGGCTTCTGGCACGGCGCAAGCTGGAACTTTATGATTTGGGGTGCGTATTTCGGCGCTCTGCTGCTGCTGGAAAAGCTGTACCTCGGCAAAAAGCTGGAAAAATCCACAGGCTTTGTTCAGCATCTTTACTCGGTGGCGCTTATCGCTATCGGCTGGGGAATCTTCTACTTTGAAGATTTCAAGAGTCTCGGCAAGTTCTTCAAGTCGCTGCTGGGCTTTGCACCGGGAGGCTTTACAGACCTCTCCACAAACAGCCTGTTTACGCAGAATATATGGCTGTTCATTGCAGCCTGTGCGCTCTGCACACCTATCATCCCGAGGATCAAAAAGTCTATCTGCACCTCACAGGGCGCAGCAAAGGCTTTCGGCACGTTCGGAGTGCTTTGCAACCTCGCGATACTGCTTATCAGCAGCATGATGCTCGTAAACACCACAAACAATCCGTTTTTGTATTTCAAGTTCTGACGCATAGCAAGGAGGGAAACGAATGGATAACAGATATGACCGTCCGCCGCAGCGCCGCAGACCGACTCGCCCAAGCGGTGAGCGCAGTTCTATGCAGCGTGAGGCTGCAAGGGCACGCAGCGCTTCAAGAGTGCGCGAGGCTGCTAAGGTCAGCGAAAAAAAGAAAGATGATATGCCCGAAAAGCCCGCAGTTGAGGCAGGCGAGGGCGTACAGGTACTCAACATAATCGTTTGTCTCGGCGGAATATTCCTTATCGCAATAGTTCTGCTGGTGATGACAGTAATGGGCAAGCGTGAAAAGGAAAGCCCGTCGGAAAACCGTAAACTCGCGGAGTTCCCCAGCTTTTCGTTCTCGTCGCTGTTCAAGGGCGACTTCACAACGGGAATTTCAACCTATTTCACAGACACAATCCCCGGCAGAGAGAGCTTCAAGAGCTTCAACTCGGCATTTACAAACTGCTTCGGCTTCTCCATCGGTGACGTCAAGATAAACGGCACAATAAAGAAAGTTGAGCAGGAAAAGTACGATGATAAGGGCGTTACCACCACAAAGGTAAGCATCAACACCGCTCCCGCGACCACCACGGCTGCGCCTGCCACAAGCGAAAACAGCGACGGCTCGGAGAAAACCACCACGACCACCAAGTCCAATCAGAAAAAAGACGAGGTAGTTGAGATACCAGAGAACACCAACGAGGGTAAGCTGCTGGGCAGCGTCGTTGTTTACGGCTCGGGCAAGGAGACAAGAGGTCTTGTGCTTTCGGGCGTAACCTTTGAAATGGGCAAGAGCTTTGCAGATGCGGTCAACAAGTGGAAACAAGACCTTGGCGACGGCGTCAACGTATACGCAATGCCCGACCCGCTGTCAAGTGCGTTCTATATGCCTAACAATATGAAAAATATGGGCACAGACCAGAATGAGAACATCAAGAACATCGTCGGCGCGCTGAAAAATGTTGTCGGCATAAACTGCGTAAACGAGCTGGCAAAGCACATGGACGAGGATATCTATGCGCGTACCGACCACCACTGGCTGCCGCTGGGCGCATATTACGCAACAAAGGTGTTTGCAGAGTCTGCACAGGTAAACTACCCGTCGCTTGACGAGTACACCAAGTACACCAAGGAGGGCTTCCTCGGCACGCTGTATACCTATTCAAACTATGACCAGGGCATAGGCAACAACCCTGATACTTTCGTTTATTACAAGGCAAAGAATATCGACCAGGTTTCCTGCACATACTATGACACGAGCTTCAACAAGCTCCAGACGCAGCCTTACGGCACGGACAAGAGCGGTCTGTTCTATGACTCGATGGAGGGCAGCAACTGCTATCTGTCGTTCCTCGGCAGCGACGCTCAGATTGTTGAGATAAACACCCCGTGCAAGAACAACCGTGTGCTCGTTGTTTACAAAAACAGCTACGGCAACGCAATGATACCGTTCCTTACAAACAGCTTCTCAAAGATATATGTCTGCGATTACAGATACTTTGACATCAACGGCGTTGATTTCTGCAAAAAGGTGGGCTGCACAGACCTGTTGTTCACAGGCGCTATCTCGCTGATATGCTCAGATGTCGGCGTAAACAGCATCAACAACATCAGAGTTCAGTAACAAAGGGGATATTTGTTATGAAAAAGAAAAAACTCACAGCGGCTGTGCTGGCTGTCGTGCTGGCTTTCTCGATGATGACGAGCTGCGGAAACGACAGCAGCGGCGATTCGTCAAGAACAGGTCAGGAGACCACTACGTCAGGCTCTGAGGCTGATTCGTCGTCGCAGGCTGACTCCTCTGAGAGCAGCACCACGACAACGACAACGACTACAACGACCACCACAACGACAACTACCACTTCAAGCGAGACTACCACGACCAGCAAGGCTACGACCAAAGCCACTGCAAAGGCGACCACTGCAGCAACGCAGAAAGCCACCACTGCGGCGCAGAAAACTACCACAGCTTATTTTGACCCAAGTGCAAACAACAACGTTTCACGCCCGCAGTCAGGTCAGTGGATAGGCAGCGTGGTCGTGTGCGACAGAAACCTCGGTAACAAGATAAGAGGTCTTATCTCTTTCGGCAGCAGTGAGGGACTTGCACAGAGCTTCTGCTCTATGGTCAACGATATGAAAGCAAAGATAGGCAATGTCAACGTCTACACAATGGGCGCGCCCGTTTCCTCGGCGTTCTATACGCCAAGCAATATGTCGGGCATTACCACAGACCAGCATAAAGCTATCACAGACCTTAACAAGTATCTGCGCAGCGACGTAAAGAACGTTGACACCTATGCAGCCCTTGCGCCGCATGTCAACGAGTATATCTACTTCCGTACAGACCACCACTGGACAGAGCTTGCAGCATATTACGCTGCTGAGGCTTTCGCAAAGACCGCAGGCGTGCCGTTCAAGACGCTTTCACAGATGCAGGCAGGCGTCAAGCAGGGCTTTACGGGCTCTATGCTCACATACAGCGGCTGTCAGGAGTTCAGCACCTATCCCGATACCTATTATTATTGGAAGCCTAAGAACAGCTACACCACGACCTACTACAACGGCTATTTTCAGGGCGCAAGGTCGGGAAGCCTGTTTCTTGACTGGGCTTCGGGCGCAGGCTGCTACTGCTCGGTGCTCGGCACAGATGATACCATTGCCGAGATAAAGACCGATGTAAAGAACGGCAGAACGCTCGTGCTTATCAAGGACAGCTACGGAAACGCCCTTGTGCCGTACTTTGTGGGCAGCTTCGAGAAGATATATGTGCTGGATATGCGATACACCCACGTCAATCTGCCGGCATTCTTCAAGAAGATAGGCGCGACAGATGTGCTGTTCGGCTCGTCGCTTTCCAGCTTCTACACATCAAGCAGAGTTCAGGGCATCAGAGCAATAATGTAATGAAAACCCTGTAAAATCATAGGAAACAAACATTGAGCTGTTGCAAATGCAACAGCTCTTTTTGCTTGTCAAGAGGGTCAAAAGCCCGAAAATGTAAATTTTTCATTAACGCGTCAGAAAATCCGAAAAAATAAATCACCCCCACTCCCAACGGCGCAAATACAGCACTTTTTTGTGACGATAATATTAATGTAACAATTTCGAAAATTACGAAAACGCCGAAAATGCGCTCCGTTAACAGTATTTTAGAGATAAAGTGGTTGACAAAACCGAGCAAATGTATTACAATAGCCATATCACTTGTAATCAATTTGTAATTCTCAATCGTTTCAGATTACAAATAACTAACATTATTTCGAGCCGCACAAGGTCACTTGCTCGGATAAGAAAGGGTGTGAATTCCCGGCAGCCGCAGGGGTCAGGTCATTGGCAGCCGGAGATCATTTATGTTAAAGAAAAAAGTATCATGGAAAATTGCGTCAGGCTGTATAGCTGCTGCTATCGCTTTGACAGCGACAATAACACTCGCTGTTGATGCAACAGATATAGAGACTGCACAGACAGAGGGACAGGTAACTGCTTCTCAGTCAGTGACAGATGAGACTGCCGCGTATACCATGGCTAATTACGAGGCATCTCAGACTCAGAAGGTCAGCTTCGTAGAAAAGAAGACAGACGGCGTTGCAATGGCAAGATACGACAGCAAGCAGGCTCCTGCTGCTACTACCACCACAAAGGCTGCTTCTTCCACAGCAAAGACAACTACAAAGGCAGCTGCAGCGACCACAGCCGCTTCCACAACGAAGAGCGCAAACGTTGTAATGCCTTATATCTATGACGGTTATATCCCGTCTGCTGTTACCACCACCGCAGCACCAAAGGTAACGATCTATAAGACAACTACTGCAAGACCTGCAACCACCACAACAAAGGCAAAGACAACAACTGCCGCAGCTACCAAGGCGGTCAGCGCAGCAGCAACAGGCAGCCTTGCAGCACCTGTTATCGCTTCTGAAAAGACATACGATACAGATTATACTCACCCGTACAACAATCAGACCAAGCAGATAAAGCTGCATTGGAACGCTGTTTCGGGCGCTGTGAAGTATCTTGTTTACGCAAAGGGCGGTCAGTATTCAAACTGGACAAACGTTGTTTCCACAGCATCAACTGAGTGCACAGTATGCGGACTCAACAGAGATACAAGCTATACCTTTGCTGTCAAGGCTGTTGACGCAAACGGCAAGACATCTGCTCTTTCCGCAGGCGTGAACATCAAGACCGCAAGAATGGACTATTCAGCAGCAGGCTGGCAGGCTATGTGCCGTATCGTTTATCACGAGGTAGGCGGTGCATCAGGCTCCTTCTGGGATAAGCCTATCGTTTACGTTGCAGACTGCGTTGCAAACCAGTATGTATGCGCTAAGTACACATATCAGGGCTCCTGGGCTAAGTATTACAGCAAGTATTCAAGCATCGAGAGCGTTATCTACACAAGCGGCGGATTTATGTCTGACGCAAACCTCACAGCAAGAGGCGTGACCTATGCAAAGGTCAACGAGAGAGTCAAGCTGTCCGTCTGGGGCGCTGTTTACGGCGTAACAAGCTATGCGGGCATCGCAAATGACTACAATGTATTCTACTGGTGCAACAGCGGCACAGCTAAGAGCGACAGCAGAATAGCATACGGCTTCAAGCTCCCTTGGCCCGGATACATGTATATCTGGAGACAGTATTGGGGCTGATTGAAAAGCACATCACGGAGATCGTCAAAGCGGTCTCCGTTTTTATTTGCCCGCATTGACTTTGCTTTGGCTCTGTGATAAAATAAGAGCGTACAAAAATCAACGGTTCGGACAAAAGGAGAAACAGATATGAAACTGAGAAAACTCGCGGCGGTGCTGCTCACAGGCGTTGTGATGAGCGCGGCGCTGACAGGCTGCGGCTCGGGCAGTTCAGTCAGCGATAACAGTTCGGGCGGCTCTGAAAGCGGCAGAGATAAATCCAGCAGCCAGCAGACGCAGTCACAGGGTGACGCGCAAAGCAGCAGCGCATCCGATAACAGCAAAGGAAATGATTCTATGGAAAATGTTAAGCTGCTCGGCAGAGCATATAAGGCAGATGACGGCAAGCTGTGGATGGGCTTGTCGGGCACGGGCGCAGAGCTGGAGTTTACGGGCAGCAAGCTGTCGGTGACCTTAAAAGGCAATACGTCTGCGACAGATTCTGCCGCAAGGGTGGGCGTGTTCGTTGACGGACAGCTCACAAGCGACGTGTGCGTTGACGAGAACGAGCAGACCGTCGATATCAGCGGCAAGGACAGCGAGGCAGTCAGCGTGAAAATCGTCAAGCTCTCGGAGTGTGCAAGCAGCTGCTGTGCGATAACGGCGCTGGACGCTCACGGCGGACAGATTAAAAAGGCTGCGGACAAGCAGCACAAGATCGAGTTCATTGGCGACTCCATAACCTGCGGCTACGGCGTTGACGACGCTGACCTCACCCACGGCTTTTCCACCGCCACAGAGGACTGCACCAAGTCCTACGCCTACAAGACCGCACAGGCGCTTGACGCCGATTACAGCCTCGTTTCGTACAGCGGCTACGGCATCGTTTCGGGCTACACGCCCACAGGCGAAAAAAACGCAGGCGAGCTTGTGCCACCGTACTATGAATACTACGGCTATTGCGCAAACGGCGGCTTCGGCAGCGCCGACCCGTCAAAGACCGCGTGGGATTTCTCTGCGTTCACGCCCGACGTGATAGTAATTTACCTCGGCACCAACGACAGCTCCTACGCTGCGGGCGACGAGGCGAAAATGCAGGAGTATTCGCAGAAGTACACCGAGTTCTTGAAGCAGGTGAGGGCGAAAAACGCAGGCGCAAAGATAATCTGCACTCTCGGCACTATGGGAACATCAATGGTGGAGCCTATGAAAGCCGCTGTAAGCGACTATTCGCAGCAGACGGGCGACAGCAACATCACGACCCTCGAACTGCCCGTGCAGGACACAGCGGCTGACGGAATGGTCGTTCACGGTCACCCGACGGCAGCGACCTACGACAAGGCTGCCGCACTTCTCACCGAAAAGATAAAGACGGAAATGGGCTGGTAACGCCTGCCGCACGAAAAAAAGTCAGTCATTCGGACATAAAAATAAAGCCCTCGTCTGAGGGCTTTTTGCATTACTGATTGTCTGTTGTCGATTCAAGGTTCACAGGACCGTTGAAGTATTCATAGGTCATTCGGGAAAGCTCGATAAAGCGGTGGTCGTGCTTTGATGCGACCCCAGGGTTCTCGCTCATGATGACTATGACGTAGTCCGCCTCGTCGGTGTAAACAATCGCGGCGTCGTGGGAGTAGTCCTCCGTGTCGCCCGTCTTGTTCGCAAACGGCGTCATCGGCGGCAGTCCCGACGGAATCTTCGTTACCCAGTGCTGCTGTTTGAGCAGCTCCAGCATCTTTTCAGACGCTTCCTTTGAAACGCACTTGCCGTTGTAGATGTCCTCCAGCATTTTGCCTACATCGCTTGCGCAGGTCTCGTTGCGCTTGTCCGAGGTCGCCAAGCCCGCCGCGTTGTCAGACGGCTCCAGCCCGTGATACTGATATGTCCTGTTGTAGCCGTGCTCGTGGCACCAATTGGTCAGATACTCTCTGCCTATCGTCCAAATCATCTGATTGAAGGAGTTGTTGTTGCTCATTACGGTCATTCCGTAAAGGTATGTGTAGTATTCCTTCTCGCTGATAAGTCCCTGCTCAATCTGCTGATAGCTTGCGCCCAGCGCGAACAGCTTTATCATGCTCGCAGGGTAAATCTGCCTGTCGTTTATCGAGAAATGGTCGCCCGTGTTGAGATTCTTTATGTAAACCGACCATTCGCCGGGGTACTCGGCTATTTTGTTTTCAATCTGCGTTTTCAGCTCGTCAAGGTCGCCCGTTTCGTCAGGCTCGCTCTCGTAAACCACCGATACGTCAGAGACGTTTATCGACGAGGTTTCAGACGAACTGTCGTCGCCTTTGTCTTTGCTTTTTGAATTCCTGCTTACTAGGAACACCGCACCGCCGATAAGCAGCCCAAGCGTCAGCAGCGCGCAGGCGACCCGAAAATATCGGATGTGGTGCTTTGCCGTTTTCTTTCCTTGCATTGTTGTCCTCCGTGCCCGTGTCAGCAGGGCATCTTTTTTTGTCTTTTTTTAGTTCTGTCCGTTTAAAAATATACCACAACAGAGCGCTCTTGTCAAGAAAATATCGCACAAAAAAAGAGCCGCCGCAAGCGCGCAGCAGCTCCATTTTTACAGTTAGTTGTAGCTATACGAGCTGTTACCGATAAACTCCCTTGTCAGTGAATCTGACGGTATGTTATCAAGCGAGATTGCGCCCAGCTCGCCCAGCGCTTCAACTATCGGCATAAACCGTTTGTACTCGCTGTTCTGCGCGATAGCCGTTTTGAGCTTGCCGAGGATAAAACTCTTGTAAGCAGGCACTTCGTAGGGGATAAACGAGTCCACCGAGTAGTCAGCCAGCTGCTTGTAGGGCATAATATACTTGACCTCGCCCGCCTCAACGCTGTCGAACATATCAAGCGTCTTGGTGATGTCTCTGCCGCGGTAGAGCACATCTCTGATTATCCTGCGCATCAGCCTGATGAATGCAGGGTCGAGCAGCTGATCCTCCTCGCCCTTGACATCATATTGCAGCCTTGTTCTCACGCTGACGTACATTTTGTGAGCGTACTTTGCGACCTCGCCGATGACCATCGGGTTGAGTGCGTGAGTGCCCTCAAAGATGAATATATCGTCCTTCTCGCGGTGCAGCGTTGCGCCCCAGCGGCGCGTCTGGTCGGGGAAATTGAACACGGGCAGGGTCACCTCCTTGCCGTTGAAAAGGTCGGTGAGCTGCTGCGTGAAAAGCTCCTTATCAACGTGCACGGGCGATTCGAGATCGACCTTGCCGTTTTCGTCAACAGGGAAGCGATCCTTTGGCAGAAAGTAGTTGTCAAGGGAAATGTTATATGTGATGATGCCGCGCTCGAGCAGTATTTCGCGTATTTTCAGGGCGGTGGTGGTCTTGCCCGAGCCTGACGGGCCTGCAAGCAGCAGGATAGGCTTGGTTTCCTTTGAGTTTTCGATATTGTCGGCTATCGAGATAAGGCGCTGCTCGTAGTTGTTGTCACTGTCGGCAATGAACTTTTTTTCATCCTGCAAAATGCGGTGGTTAAGCGCGTTTACATGGAGTATTTTCATAGGGGATTATCCTTTCGTTGTTTTAGCTCTCCCACTTGGAGCAAAGATTATTGAGAGTATCGGTCATTTTTGCAAGCTCCTTATTGGTAAGCCCCGAGCTTTTATTGACAAGCGCGGTAAGGCGCTCAAGTGACGCAACAAGGCGCTGATATGACGGCGAATAGCCCTTTGACTTCTTCTCGACGGGGATAGGTGCGGCGTTGGTGAACTCGCCTGTGAGGATATCGAGAGTGGCGCCGCTGTAAGGGGCATAGCTTTCAAGCCGGTAATCGTTTTTCAGGTGCGCGGTGAACTCGTCGGCGATGCTTGCCTCGGAGTGATTTACAAACACCTTTTTAACGCCCTTTATGTGCTGTATCCAGTCGTTAAGTCCGTCAACGTCAGCGTGGCCGCTTATGCCTGCAAGAACGAGTATCTGCGCTTTTACGGAAATTTCCTCGCCGAACAGCTTGACGGTCTTTGCGCCCTCGACAAGACTGCGCCCGAGCGTGTTCAGTGCCTGATAGCCCACGAAAAGCACCGTATTTTCGGGCTTCCAGAGGTTGTGCTTGAGGTGGTGCTTTATGCGTCCTGCCTCGCACATACCGCTTGCGGAGATGATTATCTTCGGCACGCTGTCAAAATTTATCGCGCGCGACTCGTCACTTGTGGTGGCAAGGGTAAGTCCGTCAAAGGAAATGGGGTTGATGCCTTTATTTACGAACTGCATAGCCTCCTCGTCAAAGCAGGAGTCCTTATTCTCGTTGAAGATGCGCGTTGCCTCGATTGCGAGGGGAGAGTCGACATAGACGGGGAAATTCGCATGGTTCTTGACCATATTCTCCGCCTTTATCTGCCGCAGAAAGTACAGGAGCTCCTGCGTTCTGCCGACTGCAAATGACGGTATTACGACATTTCCGCCGCGGTCAAAGGTGGTTTGTATGATGTTTGCGAAAGCCTCAACGTAGTTCTTTGGCGGGTTGTGGCGTCTGTTGCCGTAGGTCGCCTCCATAATTACGTAGTCAGCCTCGTCAACATACTGAGGGTCGCGGATAAGCGGCTGATTGTGGTTGCCGATATCGCCCGAGAAAAGCAGCTTTCTCGTTTCGCCGCCCTCGGTCAGCCAAAGCTCGATGCTTGCCGAGCCAAGCAGGTGACCTGCATCGGTATAGCGCACCTTTATGCCATCGCAGATGTCTATCTGCTTATCGTAATCGTGCGGTGCAAAGCAGGATATAGCGCCCTCGGCATCAGCCATTGTATAAAGCGGCTCAACGTCCTCGCCGCCCTTGCGCCTGCCCTTTCTGGAGCGCCACTCGGCTTCAAACTCCTGGATATGCGCAGAATCGCGCAGCATTATCGAGCAAAGGTTGCAGGTCGCTTTGGTGGCGTGTATCTGTCCTGCAAAGCCGCCTGCGTACAAAAGCGGCAGCAGCCCCGAATGGTCGATGTGGGCGTGGGTGAGCAGCACGAAATCAATGCTTGACGGCGGGCAGGGGACTTTTTCGTTCTCAAAATAGTTTATGCCCTGCTCCATGCCAAAGTCAACAAGAAATCTCTTTCCGCACGCTTCGATATATGTGCAGCTGCCTGTTACCTCGTGGGTAGCGCCGAGAAATATAAGTTTCATAAAGATAGTTCGCCTCGATTCATATGTTTTAACTAATTATACCACAAACACGAGATGATTTCAAGCATTTTGCACAAATATTTTGCCGCAGAAAGCCGAAAAATGTGCAAAAAAATAGCTACACAGAAACGGGTTCTGTGTAGCTATAAAGGTCTGTGTCATAATGGATAAAGCGTATTGCCGTTATGGCTGGGGGCTTTCCTTTAAATATGCGCCCGTCCAAACCCCTTCGGGTTCATTTTTTATATTCTTGTTACTGTTTAAGGTACTCTACGCCGTTTATCTCAACGCCCTTGTAATCGTCGGGGTCGATTATCTCGCCGAAGATGTAATAATCAAATGAACTGCAATGGTGAGCTTCTTTATCCAATTCTGCCTTTTCTCCATTGTTTTTGATAAAATAGAATTCACCGTCATCAAAATGTGCATCGGAGTAACTGTTCCACGGGAAATGGTTATCGTTTGTGTATATCTCAAATTCAGACATAAATATTTCTTTGCCGTCGGCGTTTTTCAGCTTTGCTGTCTTTACATTCGGCGCAAAGTTTGTGGTGTACTCAAAGCCTTCGACCTTTTCAAAGCCCCATTCTGCTTCTCTGTCCGATGTGATCTCAACGCCTTCAATATCACCGTAAGCTCTGTAATAGGTCAGCTTGAGGTCTTTTTTGATGTCGATGTCTTTGCAGCTGTAAACAACGACCTTTGCATCGCCGCTGCTTGCATGCTCACCGAAAGCATATCCGTCGCTGTAAAACATATTCTCAGTATTATTGAAATGAGGTCCGTCAGAGCTATCGGAATACTCTGCTTTCGCTGTGAAAAGCATACCTGAGCAGTATGCCAGCTCGTTCTCGGCGTTCGAGTTCTTTCCCTCCAGTGTTACTATCTGCATCACGTTATGTCCGTCGGACAGCTGCGAGTCAATGGTAACTTTATAATCTTCGTTCTCCATTACATAGTTTTTTACTGCGTTTTCGTTCTGCTCTATGCGCTCCGAGCCTTTGAGATACCATTCCACATTGTCCTTGTGGAAGAACCTGCCTGCTGCGTATGCGCCCGTGGGCAAAAGTATCGCTGCGGCAACAAGAAAAGTTATCAGCTTGCGCTTTATCTTCTTTTTCGGTTTTGCTTGTGTCATATCTTCTTCCGCCTTTCTTGTCACACGGGAGATGATGTCGTCCTGTTCGCTTTCCGAAAGCGGCTCGCTGCCGAAAGTTAAAAGCTCGTCAAGCATAAGCTCGCAGTCCTTTTCGTCTGCCATATCGGCAAGCTGCGTAAGCTTTGTTGTCATCTTTCTCCCTCCTTTAAAATGTTCTTGAGTTTGATAAGTCCGCGGGATATTCGTTTGTTGACCGTTGGCACGTTCATTCCGAGCTCGGCTGCGATGTCCTTGTTGCGCTGCCCGAAGAAATACCGCCGCAGGAAAATCTGCGTG